>JAEEGL013232825.1_pt1 | contig 43008 bp, 21 predicted proteins | sample 9134231 | NCBI WGS metagenome assembly JAEEGL01 (sample SAMN16246548, study PRJNA631951) | gut metagenome | biome: gut microbiome; feature: rumen; material: fiber-attached | host: Bos | place: Iran: Karaj | collected 2018-10 | reverse complement strand
GCACAAGGCCGCATGTGGTGACAAAGGTCAGGTAGACGGCGGCCTTGCCGCCGCTCTTCACCCTTCTTGCGCATCCCGTCGCAGGTGAGGAGGCGCGCGTTGCCGACGAGGGCGATAAAAAAATATCAAAAATTCTTGTCATTCCCATCCGCCGTCTGCATATTGTATAAGTATGAAGTTGGATACAAAATTAAAATATGGCTCAATCGGCCTGGTTATCCTGCTCATCGGCGCTGGAATTGCGTTTATGAGCATGGATGGTGGATCCGATTCCTCCAACTCCGCACGGCCGACTTTGGAAAATAAAGCGGAAAAGAGCCGGCCCAAGAAAGCCAACCACCGCTCCACGAGAAAAGGAAAGATCCAAGGAGCGCGGCGGGGGTCCGAGAAGGACATCAAATTGGAGACTCGTGTAAAACCAAGCATGTTCTTGGACAACGAGGAAGAAAAAGAGCTCACCGAACTGGCACGGAAGGTGTTAGCGTCCTTGCAGACAGCCTTGGACAATGAAGATTTCAGCCAAATCAGGCAGGTACTTGAGATGGCCCAGAACGCCTCAAAGGGTTCATTGGGAAGGAACACTGATGGCATGCCCGTGGCCCTGAAGAAGAAATTGATTGAGGCGATTAGCTGGTTTGGCGCGCAGGGGTTGCCGGAGCTGATTGGCTTCATTGCAGACGCGAACGAGGAAGTCGCCCAAATGGCCCTCGACCAGTTCGAGCAGGCGTTAAGCGACATCTCGTTGGGTGATCGTGAACGCGCCAAGATTGTTTCGTTGGCCAGTACGGTTATAACAGACTCCGACGCCCTCGAGCAGATTTTCATGGAAATCTCCAACATGCGCAATTCGGTCGCGGCCAATACGATCTTCACCATTTGCCAAGACGGAACGCCCGAAGCCAAAAAGCTGATTGTCGGCACGATGGAGCTCGTCACCGGCGAAGACATCAAGACCGTTGAAGACTTGGCGAAATGGGCAGCTGAAAATCCAGATGGCGAGTTTGACGAAGATCTCTACGGCCCATTGGACACCGACTAGGCCAACGCCGCTCCAGGGAATCCAAACAGCAAGTTGGATGACATGATTGTCAAGATCGTCATCGCGACGCATAAGGCGTTCACTCCGCCAAGCGGAGAATCGTTCATCCCCCTGCACGTTGGCGCTGCCGGCAAGCCGTCGATTGGATTTGCCACGGACGACACGGGCGAGAACATCAGTTCGAGGAACCCCAATTACTGCGAACTGACGGGGCTTTACTGGGCCTGGAAGAACCTGTCCGACGTCGACGCAATCGGCCTGTGCCACTACCGCCGGTTCTTCAAAGTCTCCTTGGAAGCGATTGAGTCGCTTCTCTCGCGGACGGATTGCGTCCTGCCCCGAAAGCGCAACTACTTCATTGAGACGACCTATTCGCAGTATGCCCACGCGCACCACGCGGCCGACTTGGACCTCACACGCGAAATCATCGCCGAACGGCACCCGGATTGTCTTGAAGCGTTCGACGCCACCATGAAATCGACAAAGGGGCACCGCTTCAACATGCTGGTCATGAAGCGCCCCCTTCTCGACCGTTATTGCGCCTGGCTCTTTGACATCCTCTTCGAGCTCGAAAAGCGATTGGACATCTCCGCTTATTCGGCCAACGACCGCCGCGTGTTCGGTTTCGTCGGCGAACGCCTGCTCGACGTCTGGATCCGGGCAAACGACATCCCCTACGCCGAACTCCCCGTCCTCCACACCGAATCCCAGCACTGGCCGACGAAGATCATTCGCTTCCTGAAGCGGAAGTTCCTTCCACGGCGGAAATGACCTCCACGCGTGCGGCGGATGCCGAGACTGGAGTTATCGTCATCATGTTCATGGTCTGGGGAATTTTTCGCTCTTTGCAAGACGCCACTTGCAAAGCCGATACAACAAACTTGTTCCAAGGCAGCCGAACCCATACGTACAGCTGCGGCGGAAGTTGATGGAAGATGCTTCTGGAATGTACGCCGTGGGGCAGCTGACCTCACCTATCGAGCCACCGCACCACGCTATTTCCGCCAGAATCTGGGCGTCAAAGGCGAAATCGTCGGTGTTATGGCCAAGAGGAAGTTTTCTGATGAGATCGGCGGAGAACGCCCTGTAGCCCGTATGGAACTCGGAGAGCTTCGTCCCGAGCAGAATGTTCATTGCAAATGTCAGAAACCTGTTGGCCACATACTTCCAGAGCGGCATGCCGCCCATCAGCGCATGTCCGCCAAGTATGCGCGAACCGAGAACGCATGGATGCAGTCCCGCCGCGATCATCGATGCCATGGCCGTGATGAGCTTCGGCGTGTACTGCATGTCTGGATGGACCATGATCACGATGTCCGCACCATGCTCGAGAGCCAGTCGATAGCAGCTTTTCTGGTTACCGCCATAACCTTTGTTCTGGGGATGGCGTAGCGTCACGACTTCCAGACCTGGCGAGGAAAGGCCCGCCGCAACATCCGACGTCGCGTCACGCGAACAATCGTCCACGACAATCACGACGTCCACGATCCGCTGGGCACAGACCTCGTCGAACGTGCGGCGAAGCGTCTTCTCTGCATTGTACGCCGGCATCACCACCGCGATCTTCTTGTCATTGTACATGCGACCCCACCTCTTTGTTTCGCTTGCCAAAGATCGATCCGATGCGCTCGACGATCGCGAGCGGCAACGTCCTCGTGCAGACGCGTAGCAGGAATCCCATGAACGTCTTTTCCTTAACCGTAAAGGCGTACTGGCGCATTTTCGCTTCTTCGTCAAAAAAGAACAACTTCCCGGGAACTTCCAGGTGCGCACGCCTGAATTCCCGTTCCCGCCGCTTGGAATAGGGCAACAATACGGCCTTCTGCAAAGCCGGGAGATGACGGCGCACCAGCTTTAGCTCGCCCAAAGACGCTCTCATGCAGGGACGCATAGGCCCGAGTGGCCCGTCCTGGCCCAGCATCTCCAGCAATTGACGCCTTTCGTCCACAAGAACCGCAGCATATTCAATCCTCTTCACCAGCGTGTACGGACGCAACGCGAACGTACCGGCCAGGAGTACCAAAGCAAGCATCTGCCACGGTCTGCGGTGACGGCGAACGGAATCTACGTAAAGAAGCAAGATCGGAGCGAGCCACCACGGAATGTACCTTATGTATCCCAACATCAGGGGAGGGGCGGAACCAATGCCCAATAGTACCATCAGCGCGATCGGACGAAACGGCTTCCGGGCGGCAAACAGGAGCAACAGTGTCGAGACCCAGAACGCAATCCGGGAGCTGCGACGTGTCGGGCTGCTGCCGTCGCCATCGGTAGGATAGTGGCGCCAAACGGCCGATTCCTGACTGAACGCAGGTTTGTCCAGCCACCATCGGTACCACGCACGCGCGAGCGGTGGACTGACGAATGCGTTCACATAACGCCCGACATAGCCCATCTGCGCCGCATCTGCATTCTGGCATGTGGCGAATTCCCACGCCATCTCCCGTCGGGGAAACCTTTTCTGGTCTGATGTGTATTGGGGATAAAGCGGGTGGCCATAGTCAAGAAGAGACGTCAGGAAAGGGCTGGCACATGCCACCACGAGCATCAAGGCGACCGTTCCGATCACCGCATAGAGTTTCTTGGAAAGCTTCTTGCGCCAAAGTGCGAACACGAGGAAAACCGCCCAGAACAGGCCGCCGTGGAAAAGTCCGTTCGTCTTGGCCCCCATCATCCAGAAGGAATATGCGGCAAGAGAAAGAACGTCTGTCCTCCGGTCAGAGAGAACCTCTTCAAACGAAAGGAAAAGCCCGATGGCGGCAAGGGCGACCACGGAGTCGATCAAGTATGCGGAATTGAACAGCAGACAATAAAGAAGAGGCACGGCCAGAAACTTCCAGACGACATGCGTCCCCTCCATCGCACGCCAGACGTGCAAGACGACCGCCGGGAAGAGAAACCACATGATCGGAACCATGGGGTTGAGCAGATCGCCCGTGAAGTGGAAGGCCACCGCGTCAAACACCCAGACGATTTTGGGCAGGAAGACGATATGGTCGATGCGACAATCTCCTACGTCCAAACCGGCCGCATGGAGAACAGCCTCTGGCGTCCGATCGACAAGCGGGTTCCATCCGTCGGCCAACATCCTGACGGCGGGTATGTGATAGACGCTCTCGTCGAACCAATTTGGAGCGACCGCCAGCCCGCAGCCGACCCAGGCAACTGCCATCCACGAAAGGAAGATCAATCCCGTACGGACGCCATCGCGCGCCGTCCGCCGCCAGAAGCCGGACGCGACGGCCACGGCGGACGCAAGCCACCACTGCCATGCGGCGCAACGGCCGCCAAAGGCAAAGGCCGCCGAAGCCAGCATCACGACGGCCGTCGGGAATATGAGAAGCAGGCGCTGCATGGCACAAGGTCCTCACCGACCGGCTCACCCGATCAGATTGTACTTGAAGATGCACCAGAGTGCGCGGACACCGTCCCGCCAGCCGATTTTCTTGCCTTCCTTGAACGAACGAGGACGATAGCTGATGGCCACCTCCGACACGCGAAGCCCTTCCTTTCTGGCGAGACAGGCGACGCGGGCGACGACCTCCGGCTCGAACCCGAAGCGTTCTTCCTTCAGGCACGGGGCGATCTTCTGTATGATTTCACGCCGGAAGAGCTTGTAGCACGTCTCCATGTCGGTCACGTCAAGATCCGACAACACGTTGCTCCACCACGTGAGAAATCGATTCATGGCGGTATGCCACCACCTGAGGACGATTCTGTCCTCCCGCTTGACGTAACGCGAGCCACACACCACATCGGCGCGACCGTCGACCAGCGGGCGAAGCATCTTCGTGTAGTCGCGCGGATCGTACTCCATGTCGGCGTCCTGTATGCCCACGTAGTCGCCGGTCGCGGCGAGAAAGCCCGTCTTGAGCGCCGCCCCCTTGCCGCGGTTTTTCTCGTGGAAACACAGCTTGATTTCCGGATGATCGGCGGCAAGCCGCTCCGCCACGGCACGGCTCGAGTCCTTCGAGCAGTCGTCGACGATGACAAGCTCCAGGCCAAGGTCTGAAGAGCGCAGCTTCAGGACTTCTTCCACGATTCCGGCGAGAGTGGACTCTTCATTGTTGCACGGGATCACAAGTGACAGGCTTCTCATCCGGCGTCTCCTTCTCTACGACATTCGAATATCGATCCGATACGCTCGACGATCGCAATCGGAAGCGTCTTGAAGCATGTTCGCACGACATATTCAACACGTTGCATGGTCCCTTCCTGAACGACATGCGCATATCGGCGCATTTCCTTCGGATCGTCGAAAATGAAAAGCTTTCCGGGGAGTTCCAGATTCGCGCGCCTAAATTCCCGTTCCCGTTTCTTGGAATAGGGCAACAATTCCGCCTTGGCCAAGGACGGGAACTCACGTCGCATCATTTTCAGTTGAGCAAGGGAGAACTTCACATAGGGCCGTATTGGCGGAAGCTCTCTTTCTTCGGTCAACATTTCCCTCAATTGGCGCCGTTCATCCACAAGCGTCATCGTATATTCGAATTTACGCGCCAACGTGTACGGACGGACGGAAAAGATTCCCAGCAGAATAACGCACGCCAACGCATACCTCCATCTTCCCCTTTTGCCGTCGCGCACAAGCCCGACGTAAAGGAACAGGCATGGCGACAACCACCATGGGATATATCGTATGTAACCCATCAGCGGCAGAGGGACGACCGCGATTCCCAGCACGATCATCAGCGCAAGCGGGCGGAACGATTTGGCGACCACGACCGTCATCAAGACGACCGAAAACCAAAACGCGATGCGCATGCTTCGCCGGGTTGGCTCAGAACCGTCTCCGTCATTGGGATAGTGCCGATAATTCTGCGAACACGGCATGAAATCCGGCTTCTGCATCCGCCAACGATACCATGCACGTGCCAATGGCGGCGAAATGTACGAATTGACGAACTTCCCGACGAAGCCCATGCTGGCGGCGTCCTCGTTCTGGCCGATTATGAAATCTTCCGTGATGTTTCGTACCGGGAACCTCTTCTCGTCAACCGAGTAGCTCGGATAGAACGGATGCCCGTAGTGGCGTATCGACGTCAGGTAAGGCGTGGCGCACGCAAGCGCGAGCAAGATGGAAACCGCCGCCACAACCAGTGCAAGCGGCCGCCAACCGACCTTCTTGAAAAAGGCAAAAAGAAGGAATATCGTCCAGAAAAAGCCCCCGTGTACGAGGCCCGGCGCCTTCGCCCCCATCATCCAGAACGAAAAGGCCACCAGCGAAAGGACGTCGATGCGTCGGCCGGAGAGCGTCTCTTCAAACGACAGGAGCAGCCCGATCGCGGCAAGCTGGACGACGACGTCAACGACGTAGGCGGAGTTGAGCAAGAGGCAATAGACGAGCGGAACGGCGAGCGCCTTCCAGACAAGCGACGTTCCCTCCATCGACCTCCATACCCGCATCATCACCGCCGGCACGAGGAACCACAGGATCGGTACAAGCGGATTCAGAATGTCATTCGTGAAAAAGTAAGCAACGGCAGAGAATATCCAGACGATCTTCGGCATGAAAAGAACGTGGTCGACTCTGAAATCCGTAGCCTCGAAACCGGTCGCGCGCAGGAGTTCTTCAGGCGTGCTGACAAAGAGCGGATTCCATCCGTCCGCCAGCATCCTGACGGCCGGTATGTGATAGACGCTCTCGTCGAACCAATTTGGGGCGACCGCCAACCCACAACCGACCCAGACGATTGCCATCCACGAAAGGAAGATCAATCCCGTGCGGACGCCATCCCGCGCCGTACGCCGCCAGAATCCTGACGCCACGGCGACGGCGGTCGCGAGCCACCACTGCCATGCGGCGCAGCATCCGCCGAACAGAAACGCCACCGAAGCCAGCAGGACAACGGCGATGGGGAATATCAGAAGCAATCGCAACATGCCGCCGTCTCCTATTCATCCGCCGCGTCAGGCAAGATCTCCGCCTTGCCGTTCGCCGCCGCGAAGAAATGCTTTTCGGCGGAGAAGAACCTGATCGGGTAGTTGGCCACGCAGAACGGATCCTGGAAGACCACGGGGTGCTTCGCGCGCCAGATGATGAACTGCATGCGGATCTGCGCGGCAAAGGCGAGGACGTATTTCCACACCTTGTTTGTGTTCTCGCGTCGGCAGATGATCACGTCGAACCGCTTGGCGCCGGCTTCCACCAACGCGTTTCGCATCGCCTCGCCGACATCTCTCGGGCGCGCCAGCACCCCCACGTAGTCGGCATCGCGCACGATTTCCGCGATGCTCCGCTCGCAGGGCTTGAGCGGCAGTTCGCTGCGCAGCAGCAATTCACCCGTCTTCGCGTGCCGGACGCCGAGGGCGACCATCTTCAACGTCGCCTTCTTGCCGTGGTAGTGGCACCACAGCGTCCCCTTCCAGGTGTAGTACCGCCAGAGCCACCGTGCGAGCAGCGGAATGTGCCGCCGGGCGAACCACAGGCTGTTCCGCACGTCGTAGTAGATAATCCATTCCGATGCCTTGCCCGTGTCCTCCGGATGGTTCACCGTCGAACGGGTCGTGGCCATCACGCGGAAACCGGCCTCGCGCACGCGGTAACACCAGTCGATGTCGTCCCAGTGGATGAAGATGTCCGCGAAGATGCCCGCCTTCTCCACCGCTTCGCGACTGGCGAGCAGTGACGCCGCGGCGCAGAAATCCACGTCGTCCGTACGATCGCCGAGGTCGCGAATGTCCTTGCGATCAAAGCGGCGCTTCATCCCGCCTCGCCAGGTCCGTACCTCACTGCCGACTTCCGTCACCTTGAACGGGAAGGCCTTGCCGAGCATGGCGCTTCCGACCGCGCCAACGGGTTTCCCGCCACGTGCGCCTTCCTCTTCAAAAACGGAAAGAAGGCCCGGCAACGTCTGCGCATTGGGCATGGCGTCATCGTCCAGAAGCCAGAGATAGGCGATGCCGTCGATCTCAAGCGCCCGTTGCATCCCGGCCCTGTAGGCACCGGATCCGCCCCTGTTCACCAGAAGCTTCACCACCTCGCAGTCCGGCGCCGCGAGCGTGGCCAGCCGTTCGGAAAGATCCGGCTTGTTGCCGTTGTCGATGACGATGAAACGCAGGCGCAGCGCCTCCTTCGTATCTCGCAGGAATCTAACGGTCGTAAATACGTCCTCCCGTCCAAACACGGGAATGATCACTGCAATGTCAGCCATTGTCTTTGCCTCCTCGTCTGATTTCGGCCATACCGTCGGCGTACGCCTTTCCGAAATTCTCAAGATCGCCGGCATATATCCGCCGAAGTCGCTCGTCCGCACCTCCGGGGATTGGGCTCGGCCGGTCGACGGCGTACGAAACAAGGGACGAAGGCTCGATCCCCAACCAAACATGCCACCGGCGCACGCGACAGCGGAAACCGAGTGCCTTGAAAAGCCGCCAGGCTCTCCACTTCGCCATCCGACAGAGTGCATCGTCAAAGAAGAGTTCCCCGAAGTTGTGGAGAACCCTTTCGCGCTGAAGCGCGGCAAGTTCGCCAAGGCCGTTCGCCTGAGCGAATTCCGCTACGTCCCGGAGTCCGTCGCAGAGAGCCTTGAAGCGTCGTGCCCCCGCCGCCGCCCAGGCGACACCGCCGCCGTGTATGCGGCACCGATACGTCACGCGCCTAAGCGCGTAGAACCTTCCGGCCGCCACCATTGCCCGCGCGAAGAACGCCGGGTCTTGATAGCGCGCATACGCCGGGAATCGGATTCCCGCCCGTTGGATCATGTGGCGTGAATAGATGAACCTCACATACCCGTAGTCGAACTGCCAGTCACGATAATCAACAAAACCGTCCTGAGAGAAGACCATGCCGGACATCGGTCCTTCATACTTTGTGCGCTCCGCACCATTGGGCAGAAACTCCATGAAGCTTCCCCCGCAGGCCTTGGCGCCGTTAGCGACGGCCGCGGCGTACAGGTCCTCCAGGACCTTTGCGTCGGGGTACATGTCGTCAGGATCCATGAATGCGATGAATTCGCCAGACGCCGCGTCCATGCCGGCGTTGCGCGCCGGGCCGGAGCCGGCATTGGCCTGGTGGATCGCCTTCACGCGCGAATCGCGTGCGGCATACTCATCCAGGACCTGCCCCGAGCCATCGGTCGAACCATCATCAACGCATATTGCCTCGATGTCGTGCAATGTCTGCGCCAACACCGAATCCAAGCACTCTGTAAGGTAAGGCTCCTGGTTATAAACAGGAATTATGACCGAAACTCTCCGCATTGCGTTATATTATATCACATTATTTATTACCTGAACTTCCCTCGCTCAAAAAAGTACGGACAGGATCACATTCGACGCGAACGTCTCGAGGGGATTGCCTCGTAAAAACGGCAAAACGCCGAATCCCAGCACTGGCCGACGAAGATCATTCGCTTCCTGAAGCGGAAGTTCCTTCCACGGCGGAAATGACCTCCGCGCGCGTGCGGCGAATGCCGGCCTTGAAATCGGCGTGGGCGAGCTTGCGGTAGGGGATGCGTTCGCGGCGGTGGCCCATCAGCCAGCCACGGAGGTTCTTCAGGAAGTCGCGCGCTTTCGCCGCCAGGACGTAAACGGGGCCGTACTTTGCGGCCAACCACAGCAGATTGCGGCTGTCATAATAGCATACCCAGGCCCCGGCCTTGTTAGGCCCTCCCTTGGGATGGACGACCGTGGAGGCGGTTGTCGCGTAATTGCGCCAGCCGGCCTTCGATACGCGCAGGCCCCATTCGATGTCATCAAGGTGAATGAAGACGTCCTCCCAGAAGCCGCACGCCTCAACCGCCTGGACGTTCACCAGAAGCGAGAAAGCCGCCGCATAGCCGACACGCAGCGTCCGCGAGCCGACGCGGTGCAGACGCCTTCCGCGGAGGTGGGCGAAGACCTGACCCAACAAAAGCACAAACGCGGCACCGCATTCGATGATCCTGTCGGGGTCGGCCTTGTCCACCATCGTCGAGCCGACGCTTGCGACCTTCTCACCGGTCCTGAGGAGCCGATCCATTGTCTCGACAAGCACAGGAAGCGTCCGGGGATTCGGCCGCGCATCGTCGTCCAGCAGCCAGACATAATTGGATTCAGGATAGTTCTTTCGTGCGAAATCCATGCCCGCGATGTAGGCAGCCGACCCGCCGCGGTTTTCGTCGAACCGAACGACGCGGCAGTCGTCGCCGGCCAGCGCCGCAAGGCGGGCGGACAGTTCCGGCCCGTTTCCGTTGTCGATCACGATGAACCGGAGGTTCGCGGCATAGGTCTGCGACCGCAGCAGAGCGATGGTTCCAAATACATCCTCACGACCGAAGACCGGGATGATGACGGGGACGGGCTCCGCCCTGTTATCCAGATTGTCAACGTGAACGTCCATGGCCCTTTTAAGTCTTGTGCGTTCTCGCTCCGCCCCTCCCTCGATCCGGCGCATGATGTTGGTAAACATGAGCGCTGACATGATCAAGAGCGTGGGCATAAGGCTAAAGGTATAGCGGGGATGCGTCTCCCACAAAACAAGGAACAATACACCTCCGACAAAGGACAGAGAGATGACGAGACCATTCAACTCTTTAATCCACCCCTTTAGGACGGCCAGGAAATACCCCAAGGCAAACAATGACACAAAAATGGCTTCACCACGACAAAACGCGCGCACAATCCTTCGCCGCCATAAATCTCCTCCATCAGGACGACCGCCGTCCAAGACAAAGGCTCGTAGCCCGACTCTCGCTACTGGCACCCCCGCATTAAAGGCCAGATACGCCTCGGGGCCACATGTTTCCGATGTCCATGTGAAACCTACCTTGTGCAACGCATGCCGGACAAGCCCGACCAGGCCAAACGAACGAATCCGCTTGACAATTTCTTTCTCCGTTGCCGCTTTCTTTTCGGCATAGGTCGGGAATGACCGAGTATATAACACATCTGGCTCATCATACGCCCCAATACCCTTTAATCCCATCATCACAAAGTGAGTCAAGGGGAATCTACGCCTGTCCAACGCATCCTGCGTGATGCCCCCTATCTTCACAACAGCAGACTCCCAGCCCCAAACACCTGCAAAGAATCCCGCAAAGACAAGAATCATAACGATAAAGAATCGGCGAAGCGAAAGCTTGAAAAACATGAGGACACTCATCGCTATCATAACAATGGCAGGGATTCCTTTTGCGACAAAACCAACGGAAAACAAAACGCCGCCGAGAACTGCCAGCGCACTTTTCTTCAGCCAGCCATTCGTCCGTCTCTGCCATACCTCACTCAACCACAAAGCAAACAAAAGTCCAAGCGAAACGAAGAACAAAGCCAACGTATCAGTGTAGAAAATTGGGATAAACAGATAAAAAGGCGCAAAGAAAAGCATCACCACACCAACAAACCAACCTGTCCGCGCGTCCGACAATCGCCTGGTTGTACACACATTGAAAAGGATAGACGAATTGACAAGCACGATATTCAATACGGCGAGAGAAGAATCTGGCATGCACCCGAACAACACGCGCGTCATGCGAAAGATACCGGCAAACACACAAAGTACAGCCATATTGTTCGTATATTGCGCAAAATATTTTTCGACGTTTCCGCCCTCCGCCAAGAGCTTTGCATTTCTGACAATAACCGCCATGTCCCACCCCGCGCCATCAACCGCAAGGCACCTCCATACCACATACTGTAAGACAAACATGAGAGGGAAAATGAGCAGAAATACTTTCTTTTCCAAGTGATACCGCCAGATGGCGTATAAGAAAGCGCAAAACAGCGCGCCGGCCAGGATTGCGAGGGGATGAAGAAGGTATCTGACAACCGCGCATCCTAACACAGGCACAGCAACGATTGCCGAAACAACCAAGAGCAACTTCATCATTTTCGTCTTAAAATGCATCTTCGTCCTCCGTGACCGCAGAAAAACATCACCTTCCCCGCATCCTGGGATTATGACAGGCGTCTGGTTCATTGTCTATCTCCTATTCATCCGCTGCATCACCATCCATTATACCATAATCCCACTGGGGCGCATACCGTAACTTCCTCCGTAATTCACCTGCTGTGGCAGTCCTGTGTTGTCCGTCTGAAAACCCAAGTTTTCTGCAGTTTATACGACAGCAGAAAAAGCAACACTTCTACGCAAATCTTCATTGCGGTAATCATCAGTCCACGTACTTCAAAAAGGGCCGAGAGGGTTGCCGTGCCAGAATATGACAGTGTCACGACAATCAATGCGCAAATCCAATATCTCATATATGACATTGGCATAAGGCAATTGGAATGGAACACGAAAATTCTGTTGCAAAGATAATTCACCGTGGAAGAGACCGCCCTAGAAATGGCTATGGCAATCAATATCATGTTGCTGCGCGTCATGGGACCACCTTGCAGCAAAAGCACGCAAATTGAGAAGATCAGATTGTCCACGGCAAACGCAACGATGCTCGACATGCAAAAGCCAACAAACCTCATGCGTTCAGCAAACAGGCTTCGATAAACTCTCCACGAATCAAGCAATGGCCTAAAGTGTGACGCTCTGTTGCCGGCAATGTACACAGTGTCAATGGGAATTGTCTCCAGACTCTCATGCCGTCTGTCCAGCAGCCCGAACAACCGCATTTCAAAGTCATATCGCTCCCCAGGCAGGTTCAGCAAATCTGCGAACAACCGTCTTGGGATCACCCGAAGGCCGGTCTGCGTGTCGCATATCGAAAGACCATACATCCTTCTCACCAGAAATGCCGTAATGGCGTTTCCGAACCGACTTCCCACAGGGACATTCCCTGAATCAAATCTACGCACTCCGAGGCAAACCCTGCCAGTGGCAATGCTTCTGGCAGCCACCTTGGCCACATCTGCCATTCTATGCTGCCCGTCTCCGTCAGCAAAGCAACAAAAGTTGACGTCCGGCCACGTTTCGGAAACGTATGCCAATCCGGTCTTCATCGCGCGGCCCTTTCCCCTGTTCTCCCCATGACGCAAGACGCGGACTTCTGGCGGAAGCAAATCAAAGACTTCTTCATGTTCAACGCTTCCATCATCAACAACGACGACGACCGGAAATATCTCCAACAACCCTGAAACAAGGGCACCGAGACATGGTTCCGGATTGAATATCGGCAAGACGATTGCAATATTGGCCAGGTTTGGTTTAGTCATTGCAATTCTCCTTGACGGCATACCCGAACCGCGTAAGGCGATATCCCTTGGCATCGCGGGGAAGACAGTCGCCTACGACCCGGACGGCATCCGCAATCCCCAATTGCCGCAACAAGAGTTTGATGTTGTTTCGGCGGTTGACGCTGTACTTTGGCGGCTCGAAATACCCAGGACACCTCAATTCGACTGGCAAGGGCTTGCGCGGAGCCTTGTACGTCTTGATATATACCCTGTCCGGAATGCCGTTGCGAATCTCCTCCCTTTTCACTCGCACTGCCTCTATCCCATCGGGCAATAGAGCGCATCCCGTCCATGCAATGGCGCAACAACCTAATGCGATCCAGCATTTTCTCCGCCAACGATCCGTCAACAGGCCCATCACAGCATCAAGTGCGGCAACAACGGCAAGCGCCTCGAACAGATAGACCCAAGGCTGATACCGCATGTACCCCATCATCTTTCCCGGGAAGGCCAGCAACAGCACAAATTCAGCCACCCCCATGACACGATATCGACGTACGCACAAGAGGACACACAGGGAAAGGAAGACTGCGAGACGCGCATCCCAACGCATGGGAGCGGCACGCATCCAGTCTCGCTTGTCCCAGATATACCTCCGTGGCGAGAAATCTTTCTTCCGCAGTTTCACGGAGTAATATTTTCTGGCAAGCCAGGGCGACACATAGGCGTTCACAAAGTTACCAAGTTGGCCCATTTGCCTCGCATCATCATTGGCAGGATCGAAATCCCACGCCAGATTCATGACAGGGCAACGCTGCTTGTCCACCGTAAACGTCGGGTACAAAGGATGGCCGAAGCGAGACCAAGAAGTGAAGAGTGGGCTGAAGTTCAAGATTAACGTCACGCCAACCAGGACAGCCATGCAGCATGTGATGCGTTTTGCGGTTCCGGAATTCCATCTTGAACCTGCCGCAAGCCGCCCGCGCAAGACACTCCCAATAATAAAAAGCGACATCACCGCAACAGGAACAACGCCGCTGAATTTCGTGTTCAGCGTCCATGTGCCGAATAGCACCAGTCCCGGCACGTCCACTTTGCGGCACCTAAGCGAATCGTACATCGAAAGCGCCAAGCCCCCGGAAGCGAACGCCATCGTGGCGTCAACCGGAAGATAAAGCGCGTAATCAAGCCCAAAGACGGTTACGGCGCAAATGACAAGTCCCGCGCCCCAATGCAAATAGCGAAAGACGTCAATGGCCTTGAGCAGGAACGCCAACGCCATAAGGACGATGATGGAGTATGAGATGGCGAATGGATCCCCCACGAACGAACAGGCGACGGCATTGAATACCGCAGACATCTTGGGACTGAACACGACGTGAAGATACGACATGTCCCATTGGTCTATGCCCAACCGGTCACAGATGGCGTCCCCCATTGGATCCAAGACAGGATTCCATCCCTCCGCAAGCAACCTTGTCATTGGGAGGTGGCAAGTCAACATGTCGGAGGCCCAATGGTCGATGATCAAGAATCGCATAAGCCACATTATCGCCAGAGTGGCGAGAAATGCCGCCCCAGACAACCTTGCTGCAGATCTGCCCTCCCGCATGACGAATGGTGCCGCCAACGTAGCGGCAATAGCCACGTACCACTGCCATGCCGAACACGTCATGCCGCAAAAGAAACTGGCTGAAGCCAGGAGAACGACAAGAGTCGGAAACAGCAACAACTGGCAAGTCAATGTCCTCAGCATATCATGGTCTCCACCACGTAATTTCCCCTACTTGTTCATGCCGTTCCACCAACCGCAAACGACACCGTCTGCCAGAAGCTCCTCACGGCGGCCTTGAAGAGCTTCCATTTCTTGATGGACACCTCCCCACTCGTGCGGTCGTGCTGAGGCACCTGGATCTCAAGCGAGCGCAACTTATGGCGAGCGGCAAGCCCCGACAGAATCACGTTCGGCGCGAATGTCGTCAGAGGAATCGCTTCATAGAAATCATGGAACGCCGAGGCGCGCATCAGACGGTAGGGCGTATTCACGTCCCAGACGGACTTGCCATAGAAAATGCGGACGCACAACCGCGAGACGAACGACATCACCTTGCGCGGCAGCTGCTGCACACGCCCCTGACGCGTCCCGACCAAGAAGTCGTATTCGCCTCGGTGCGCCCATAGCTCGCCGAACTTCTCGGGGCCCATCTCGTCGTCCGAGTCGATCTGGAATATCCAATCGAACCCGTCCGCCGCCGCCTCGCGGTAACCCGTCAGGATCGTGTTGCCGTGTCCGCCGTTAGGTTTGTCCCTCACGTCGATTTGAGGCCCAAGCCGCCCGGCGACCTCCCGCATGACGGCAAGCGAACCATCGCGCGATCCGTCATTGTAGGGACGAATCTCGTAGTCAATGCCGAGATCCTTCAGCGCGGCATCCCACTTCTCAAGAACCGGGCCAATGGCCTCCTGCTCATTGTACACCGGCATCACAACACAAAGTTTTTCAGGCATTTCGCAAACCTCCTTTTCATGTCAGTAATTCCTATTCATCGCGATTCGCACCACGACGCGCAAATGAAGAGTAGAAAACGGCATCGATAGGTTTCATGGCAAAATACACATGCCACTTCCACATCTTGTCCAACTCTTCTCTTGGCCTGTCATAAGTTCCATTGTCGGAATAGACGTGGAAGTCTGGCCATACGCCCCATGTCCGACGAGAGTCTGCGTAAGTCGACCACATACGGAATGTCGTGCTGACCGAAGAGGCCACTTCGCCGATTGGGCCAACTGACGCAACGACCAGATACAAGCATGCCCACCAGCTCCGGCAATTACGCAACCGTTTCATGAACATAATCATCAGAACGAACAGAGACGGAATCGTCGCACGCATTCCGAAGTCACGTCCACCGCCCAGATAAATTACGGGCAAAACCGTCAGCAAGAGACAAGACGCACGGCACCACACATTCTTCCTGTCTTCGGCATCCAGACACATCAGCAAGATTCCGACTTCAAGGAAAAGGAAAAGCGCATACCAGAAGGGGGTGGCCGAGGTCCATTTGCGGCAAAGCTCAATCGCCCCGCTACCGCCATTTGAAGACAAATAGACCATTGGAACAAACGCCATGCCAACAGCGCCAAGCATGTTCACAGGAGAGGACACCTCCTTTATGAACCTCCATTTCAGATTACGGACGATCGGCAGACTAACAATCACGACAAGCAGCCCGATTCCGATTAACGGGAACGGCGCGCAAACAACGAGAGGCGCAAGAATGATTCCAATTATACGTAAATCCCGGCTCGCCAGCACTGCACATGTCGCCACCCACCCCGGAACACATTGATTGAACACCCAGGATAATTGCGTTGTGTTCGAGCTGAACTCAAAACCCCTCGCCCATCTGTTGTCAAGATGAGTCATTCCCGCCCATGAAAAATCCCCACCGGAAGCAACCGCCAGCCCCTGGCTGATCAGATATCCCACCACATCAAGACCGCCAAAGAACAAAACGACCACGACAAGCGACAGCACTTCGTGGAATGAAGAACTTTTCCACATGACTGCCAACAGCGACAACACAATCAAAACGCCGATGAATGTCCATAACACAAGCGCGACATTCCCAATGCGCCAGGCCAATTCAACGGAGTCAGAAACATGCAACACGGACTTCCCAACGACTGCGGCAGGCAGCCAATGCCCTATGTAATAGCAGAGCGCACCATTGACTTGCGGATACATCACCGGCCACTCATGCGTCAGCAAATCACGGAACAGCGCATTGCGGGCGCACCAATCGCCCTTCTGGCACACAAAGCCGCCCTGTCCGCACAACACACACCATCCGAGCAACGCCGCCACCAAGAACACAAGTGTGCCTGCGGACAATCGAACCTCACGTCCATCAAGCCCGTGCCCCGGCAAAGACACATCGCCATCTGCACATGGGGCTTGCCTCATGAATAAGACAAATGAAATCACCGACAGCACAATGCATGGAAGCGCCACCTCGACGCGGACCCAACCAGCAAGAAAGATAAGTGGAGGCAGCACAAGATACGCAACCGCACAGCGAATCAGAACTTCAATCCTGAATACCATCACACCTCCTTCCTGCATAAAACGGCATAAGGACGAGAAGCATCGTCCCATAACGGACATTGGATTCGTACACCATGAGCACACACACCATTCCACCGATCAGAAGGATTGGCGCGAGCTCTATCAATTTAACTTCCTGGCGTTTCCGAAGCAACAAAATCAGCCCCCATGCCGCATAAAGCAACACTCCTACCGGGACAACCTCATAGACAACACCCCTGATGCCCTGCGCTTTTCTTCGACCTCGACCGGCATACGCATTCGCCCAATCGTAGTGTTCTTTCCTCACGACAAATTTGATTTTCGTCCACAGCGACATCTCGCCCCATCGGCGGGCGACCTCCTTCTTTATGTACGGCACAAGCTCTGGCGGGCAGTAGTTAGGCTTCTTCTTCGCCCTCACGCCGTCAGGATCTCCCGGATGTTCGGCAAGATATTGTTCATAGATCTGCATCTTGCTTGCCAGTTGCCCTTGCGTCTCAAGATTTGCGCCATGCAGGCGCGGCCACCAGCTGTCATTGGAGCAAAACGCGGTGTTGACGCCAAATGCGCATTTGTTGAACGTGAAACCCGCAAGCCCCATAAGACTCGCGACTGCAACAAGCGCCACGACGGAAAGTACCATGGTGCGCCTGTCGCCAACTTTCTCCAGCAATGTACAAACCATGTAACTGCCTGCAACGGCCAGCAGAAGAATCCCTTCCCCGCGCGACCATGTGGCAAGCCACGCAAACACGGCGACAGACGCCGCCCACTTCCACGAGTTCCCGACCCGCCACCGTTCAAGAGCACAAAGTCCCAAGGCCATGAACAGATAGAAAAAATGCTCGCTGAGCGTGGTGAACGTCAGCAATACAAATGTAGGTGAAAGCAGATACACCGCACACGCAAAGAAGCCCTGATACCAACCAAACACGCGTTTGCCGAACACGAACAACAGCCAACCCGTCATCAACTGCAACGCGAAATTGAACGCAATGGCCACCGACAGATGGCATCCCACAAGTTTCACGATGACCGCATACGCCGCGACAGTCGTCCAGCTTTTCACTTCCGGCCAACCTCCGACGGCGGCTTCCTGCGCCCACCTCCAGAACTGCGTGCCATCTCCGCACTGAAACACGTCCATGTCGCCTGAATAGTTCACGCAAAAAAACACGGCACGGAAGACCACTGCAAGAAAGACAACCCATTCAAGCCTCAGGAATCTCCCATACCTTTCCCAGTCAAGACGGGAAAGAAGAACCGCCAAGACAATCCAGAGCACCAAGAGTCCAAGCCGCAATTCGGAAGACAGCGCAAACACCGCAAATGCCAAGCCAAATCCCAATACGGCTTTGATAAGCAATGGTTTAAGTCTGTTGTTCATGGTCTATTCGCAGCGGCAAGAATCGCCTCGTACACGCGCCTCCTGTTTCCTCTGTCGTTAAACGCGAAAAACGCGTCAATGCGCCCACGGTATTCGGCATGTAGCCTGCAACCGCTTTCAACTGCCGCAACAATGGCCTGCCTCAGGTCTTCCACGCTTGACACAACAGGCCCGAAGCCGTCGCGGGCGCAATCGAAATAACCTGCGCCATAAGTCGTTCCGAAGTACTCCGCCCTGTCGAACTGGAAGTAGATCACCGGTTTTCTGAGATAGGCGAAGTCGAACGCGACAGACGAATAGTCGGTGACAAGCAGGCTCGTCTCGGCGAAGACGTCACGATAGGCCGTGGATTTGTCCAGGAAGCGCACGCGCGAATCCGCTTTGATCAACGGCAACACGGGCGACAGGTTTGGGTGGGCTTTGACTTGTACGCGGAATCCCGCCCGTTCGCAGCGGTCGATGAATCCGGCGTCGGACAGCAGTGCGCCGTACATTCCCACAAACGAACTCCGAGCCGCGGCGGCACTCGGCTTGTGGCGACCTCTTTCGTCCCAGTCTATCAGCTCGGCGCGCCATGTCGGCATAAGCGTGATCACCTTCTTCGTTTCCCCGCCTAGCAGATCATAGCGCGGGAAACCCGTCAACCTCACCTCGCGCGTCGAATAGCCGTACGAAGCCGTTGTCATGGACTTCTGCTCTCGTTCTGAAACCGTAGCCACGAATGATGCATTGTCAAACCACCTGTTCTGCACCCGCGACGTGTCGTTTTGGCAGACGCCGTGGCGCAACTGCATGAAACGCGGACGAAGCACCAGGTCCTTGGCGTATTCGGCAAAGAGATCGTCAAATGGGAATCTGTGCATGCGCGTGTGGTAGGCAGAAACCACGCAGTCCGAAAGCAGAAACGCCAGCTTGTACCGAAACGACTCGATGTCGACAATGCGGCCGAACTTTCCCAACTGAGCAGCTTCAGGTGCCTTGCGAGAGATCGCGAAGGCGCATTCCGGCGGATTCTCCGATGCCGGCAACGATGTCACGTACTCGAACATCGCGCGTCCGTTGTCGTCGGCATGATCAATGCGGTCGGAGAAAAGCCACAGGGGACGACGGCGAAACATTCTCGCGAACCGGACGATCCAACGCAGCGCAAGGGCCTTCATCGCGACGCGAGAATGCTTGCGCACGAGGTTCAGGCACAGAAGCGTTTCCGCCCGCGCCCGCGCCAGCGCGGACGCGGGTCGCGCGACCAATGCATCGCCACGGATCGAAAGCAGCATGCCACCGATCCGTGCGTACGAAAAACGCACATGCCGCGCAAGCGGGAAATATCGCGAAAACTCGGCGTTCCGCCAGTCCACGGTGATACCCTTCATGGACGAGCGCCAACGATATGCCTGTCGCTCACCCGGCAAGACCGGCACTTCAATGGCGAAACGGCACGCCTCGACGCGGCCAAGGTATTCCGCCGGAGCCTTCACGGGCTGAAAGTGGCCGTCGAGCGAGCGACTCATCTCGCCGGCGTCCGTTTCTGATACGAGCGACAACGAGCGGAAGACATCTTTCGCGTCCGCACGGTCGCTCAAAATCATCCCCTCGAATCGAAGCCCCCCCGCCGTCGGCACAAGGAAGTCAAGTTGCAGGCGGATGCCCCCGAAAGAGGCTATCTGCCCGGGGCGTATCCCGGATTTCTTAACGGTCCAGTGCGCCCGCAGCCATTCACGGACCGATATCAGAAAAGGCGATCCCATCTGGAACTTGCGCAAGCCATCTTCCTGCCATTCCCCCGGGCCGCCAGACTCAAGCATCCCTCGCCACCAAGCGCACTCTGCCGTCGTCGCGAAGTCCAGCATGGGGAATCCCGGCCGGGAGATGATGCTGCAAACAAAGCGTTCCGTCGTACGATAGGTCTCAATCCGGCTTTCACGTCGCCGCGCCCCGCGGAGTTGCGCGCGGGCGGAACGGACGAGCGAGACGAGGAAACTCAACTCGAAGACTTCAAAGACGCCACGCCGTTTCAATTCTTCAGCAATCGCCGTCCGCGAGACAAACGCATCCCGGGGCGATTTCTCCCGCGTAGTCTGCAAGCTGCCCGGCCGATTCTCGCGGTATCTGTAGAGAGAGTCCGGGGCAAGTGAAATGCGCGACGCCAGCGCCAGCGCCAAGGACGTGAAATAGGACGAGGTGTAACGGCGCACGGACTCGAGGAATCGCAGACCGTTTCCTTCGATGAAGGCGCGACGAAACAATTTGTCGCACGTCGAGTTGCCGAATGTGCAGAACAAATCCCGTGCGATGTCGCGCCCGGAGAACGGCCGCGGCAGAGACCACAACCACTCGGGCAACGTCAACCGTCCCATCGTCTTGCCCGTGTCGCAGTCAAAACTCGAACGCTCGCAACACACGACATCGGACCCGTCCAACCGTGCCCGCCGGATAAGGATCTCCAGCAAACGCGGGTGACAGATATCGTCGGCATCGCATGTGTAAAGATATTCGCCATGCGCCATGTCAAGACCCTTGTTACGCGCCTTGTTGGCCCCCTCGTTTGGACAATGCACGACGTGAAAGCGACCGTCCTGTGCTGCATATTTGTCGAGAATGGCAGGAGAATCATCTGTCGAACCGTCGTCTACACAAATAATCTCGACATCCGATACCGTCTGGCATGCAAGGGAATCTAGGCATTCGCAGAGAAAATCCCCCACGTTGTAGACCGGCACGACGATGCTGACAAGCGGACAATTCATCTGTCGAGGCCGCTCCACTTCCTGTACCAGGCCACAAACTTCGGCATGCCGACGGATATGGGCGTCGTCGGCTCGTAGCCAACGGCATTGTGCAACTTCTCAATTGACGCGAAGGAAGCCGGGATGTCACCGTCCTGCATGGGAAGCATCTCCATCTTCACGTCGTCTAGAGACGCAAAACCCATCTCGCGCGCGATGATCCCTATCATGTCGAGCAGGCGCTCCGGACGGTGGTTGCCGATGTTGAACACATCACATTGCGGCAAAACCGCGAGATGGTTGATACATCTTACGACGCCGTCGACGATGTCGTCTATGTACGTGAAGTCGCGCCGCATGTTCCCGTAATTGAATACCTTGATGGGCCTGCCGTCCTTCATCGCCGAGGCGAAAAGCCATGCGGCCATGTCCGGCCGCCCCCACGGACCGTACACCGAGAAGAACCGGAACCCAATCGTCTGCAACCCGTAGAGATGGCTGTAACAATGAGCCATCAGCTCGTTGGACTTCTTGCTGGCGGCATAGAGCGAGATTGGCGTGTCAACGCGCATGTCCTCGCGAAAAGGCATCTCCTTCAGCCCGCCATAGACACTGGAGCTGGAGGCGTACAGCAGGCGCGGCGGCGTGGAAGCGTGGCGGCAACATTCAAGAACGTTCAGGAAGCCTGTGACGTTCGTCGCCGCATAGACTTCCGGATGTTCGATGGAGTACCGGACTCCGGCCTGTGCCGCAAGATTCACGACAACGTCAGGGCGAAACGGGGCGAACACCTTCGCAAGCGCCTTGCCGTCCGAGATGTCAGCGCGCGCAAGCCGGAAACGAGGGGCCTTCTCCAATATGGCATTCCGCGCCTCCTTTAACCGGACATCGTAATAGTCGCAAAAGTTGTCCACGCCAAGTATGTCGTGTTCCTCATCCAACAACCGCTTGGCAAGATGAAAGCCGATGAAACCGGAAGTTCCCGTAATCAGTATTTTCATTGTATTCCTTTCAAGAGATGAAGTCTGCTCAGTACCTGTCTTGTCTTTTCCTTTACAATCATGCGCTCTTCCGCGCCAAGTACCCAAGACCAGGCGAACAGGCACAACACGCTCTCGCACACGACGACGGACACCATTAACCTGGGAAACCCCTCAGACATAACACGATGCGTGCAAAACCCGGCGATGACAGCCAATGACGTCGAGCCGACCAGAGGGGAAAGCGTTCCCTTTATCCACGGGCAAATAGGCCATTCAAGAAATCGCCGCACAAAGAATGGGCGTATGCCGGCGTAGAGTACGGCAAAAGCCACCAGCGAATAGCAAATGGAGAAAGGCCCGACGCCAGATGCAATCAGCGCGATTGTGGCGCCAAGCATCAGCATGCCCAGTAATGCCACCACAAACTCGTAAAGCCCGATGCGCCCGGTAGCCTGTATCAACAACGCATGCCCCTTTGTCAATTTGTTGATTACCCGCTGGAGCATGACCATCAGGCAGAACGTTGCGGCATGTTCCGGGGGATTCACAAGCCAAAGGCGCATCAAATAGGGAAGTTCAACGGCAACCGGAACCATAAAGGCAAGCGAAGCGAGCACGCCAAATTTGCACATCCTGTCGGCCAGCATGAACGCCCGCGGCAGGTCTCCTGCGCCGTATGCAGACGTCACCGCAGGAGTGAACGCCCCGAGCATGGCCGAGGCAAGTTCGTCCGCCTTGCCGCCAAGGTTACGCGCGACGGCGAGAGATGCGTTCACGGCAGGACCAAAATTCCTGTTTATGATCACGGCGATGCCATTTGTCCGAAGCATCGTGGTAAACGCCCCGAAACCCTGCCAAAACGAAAATGCGAGCAACTGCCTAAACTTGCGGCCGTCCATGCAGTACGCCAACCTGAATCGACATTCCGGGAAAAGCTTGACTGAGCGAAATGCGATGATGATGGTCGGAACAATCCCCAGCAAGGTCAGCCAGAAGGCGTATCTGACCAGCCAATCGCCAGGATGGGAAACCATGTAGCCCAGCATGATTATGTTAAGCGAAGTACAGATAAAACCGTAAACCGTCAACTCCGCGATGTACTGTTTGGCACCGTACATCGCACCGAAGGGAACGGACACCATGCCGATGAAGCACCCAACGCAACTGAACCTGAACACCCAGAGACACGCCGCCACGCGGTCTGGCGGAATGGTCAAGTAATGGCGTATCGCCCATTCGCCAACTGGCCAGCCCACTACGAATAGGCAGACCGGCAGAATCGCGTGGATCAGCACGGCAAGGCTGAACCAGCGGCGACATTCCTCCACGCCATCGTCCCCCATGACGCGCGCCCTTCCTACGGCGAGCGCGTAGAACCGCCCCAACGACGTGCCAAGAACGTCATTGAAGAACGAGATGAAGACGGTCAGTCCCGCCACAAGACCATGAAGGCCGTAATTCACCTCGCCAAGCGACATGAGTGCCCATCTGCCCCCGAAAACACCACACGCCAACGCGAACAGTGACCGACCATAGGTCGCCGTTATGTTCAAGATTATTCGCCTGTTCTCAGTCACGATGAGAAATATTATACCAAAATTTCGGCTCACTTCAAAGCGGGCACACCCTCCACTTCACTCCAGTCGCGATCCACGGGAGCGGCCCGGATGTTGAACGGCAGGGAGAACGTCCAGCCCTCGGTGACAGGCAGCAGGTAGAAGCCCGCCGTCCCGACGTCCTCGTCCAGCGGCGAATCCCCGTCGCGGTTCATGAGCAGCACGCCAAAATGGCTCAGCGTCGCGAACACCTTCTGCTTGTTGTTTGACTGTTTCACCGCCCACGCCTTGAACGTACCGGTTAGGAGTCCTGTCTCCGGAACGAACGACGTCGTCACCTCCCACGGATTCACGCTTGCGGCGAGGTCGTAGAGGGCAGACTCCCCCTCCTGCGTAACGAGGACGCGCGCGTCCGGCGTGAGCGAGTTACGTCCTAGCAACACATTCACGCCATGCGGCATCGTATCTGCGGAATAAGTGTGGTTGGCCGGCAACATCTCCGCCGGGAGGCCTTCAAGCTGCTGCGCCTCCACAGAGAAATCCTTGTCAAGATAGTACCTCTGGAGGTTGACTAGCGTGTTGTACCAGCCGCCCGTTGGACGCAGCTCGATCCGGAAGCCCTGTCCGTCAAACGAGGAGGAGACTCCATCCTTGTTCCACTCCAGCGCCATTCGCGAATCGACGGTCGTGGCCACGTACTCGTCGGCGTCCTCACTCCAGTCGAGCTTGAGCATGCCACCGAGCGACCACGGCGCGGCATAAAGACCCACCGGGATGAGCGCCGAATAGCCGGACTCGTCCGACAGGTCGCCGCGCAGGGCGATCTTCGACGAGCCGGAGACGGCCGTGCCGTCCGCGAGACGCCCCGCGTACTTCGCCGTCCCCGTGGCGTCGACCGTCAGCGTCAGGTAGCCGTTGCCGCACGGAACGCCGTCGGAGGGTCTCGCGCCAAACGGGACAAGCGAGACCGTGTAGTAGCCGACGTACCTCGCCGCCGCCGACAGCCAGTCGACGTTCGCCGAGTTGTCGCGAACGAGCTCGCCGGTGTAGACGACCTTCCTAACGAGACCGTCGTCCAGCAGGTTAAGCGTCAGCCTCGCGGTCCCCGCCGCCTCGCCGAGGACGAACACGTCGTCGATATCCCCAGAGGCGACCGCCAGCTCGAGCGTGTTGGTGTACACCTCCTCGCCGATCACCGACTCCGCGGCGAGCGTCACGCGATAGACGCCGGGATCCTCGCCGTCGAGCCTGTCGAAGCCCGCGGCGGAGAACTTGTACTTGGCCCCGCCAACCTTCGCCTCGACGGCGATCTCGCCGGCCTCAGAGACCGACAACGACTTGAAGAACCCAACACGGGGGAATCCGCTCGACAGCGCGGTCCCGTCCTCGCGGAACATCCCGGAGAACGACCCGGCCGCCACGCCCATCTCGGCGACCTCAAAGTCGAGGCGGAGCGTATTCGCCGCGCCAGCCGCCGTCGTCACCTGCACGAGCGCCGAATACTCGCCGGCCTGCACGGGAACACCCTGGAACTTGCACTTGCTCCCCTTGAGGATCACGCCGGGCGGCAGCGAGCCGTCCAGGACTACCGCCGTGGCCCCCTCGCCGGACTCCGCGGCAAGGTAGAACTTCACCTCCACGCCCTGCGCCAGGCGGATCGGCTCCCCTGCCGCGATCTCGTCCCCCCACGCATCGTACCAGCCCGGCTCCACCACGGTGGACGTGGTGCCCGCAGCCGTCGTCGCGAACGACCAGATGGCCGGCCCCGCGATCCACTCCAAAGACCCGAAGTCGGGCGTCTCTTCCGGGGAATACGCATAGTCCAGCATCCACCAGTAGGTCTTGCCCGCGACAAGCGCCCCGTCGGGCACGGCGCACGAGGTCTCCTGCGTGCCGGCGATCAGCACGGTCGTCATATTCGACGACTTCGCCTTGACATCGCCCATCCGCACGCGGTACCAGACCCCGTCATCCGTCAACCCCGCCGGCTTCGTCCAAGCCAGCGTCTTGACGGCCGGCGCCGCCGACCGGTTCTCCGGGTCCGTCGCCACGACGCTGGAGAAGTCGATGAACTTGAAGGCCTCGCCGTTGTCCAGCTTCGCGAACGACGCGTAGGTGTTGCCGTCCGTGTTCTTCAACTTGAACTGGATCGTCGTACCCGCCGCATTCGTCACCGGAATGACCAGGTCCTCCCCGTCCGGACATACGACCCACGGCGCCTTGAGGTCCGACATGTACCGGAACAGCCCCTGCTTGCCGACGACCGACGGACGCACGACGAACAGCCCGCTCGACCTGACGACGAACTTGAGCTTCGCGTCGTCCCCAGCTGCCGGCGGCACGCACACCATCGCTTCGTCCTCACCGAGACACCATGTCCCTCTCTTGGGATCAAGCGTCACGCCCGATTCGGCGGCGGCGGCGATGGTTGCGTCAAGGCTAGAGGCGGTTATCCATCTGTACGGCAGGCCGTTATCCTGCCCGTCGAACTTCACGTACGTGGCGCCGTCGGTATTCTTGAGCTTGAGCTGGATCAACGCGCCGGCGGGATCCGCAACCGGAATTACCAGGTCTTCCCCGTCCGGACATACGACCCACGGCGTGTCGCCGGCAGACGTCGTCACCATGTACCGGAAGAGCCCCTGCGCACCGACCTTGCTAGGAGTCATGACGAAAATGCCACTCGTTGGGACTCGGATCTTGAACTTCGCGTCTGCGCCATCCTCCGGCGGCAGGCAGAGCATCGCGCCTTCCTCGTCGCCGTACCACGTCCCGCGCTTGGGATCAAGGACGACCCCGCCTGCTGCCGCCGCCGCGACAATCTCGGACATGGGCTTCGCGGCCACTTCGCTTGAAAGCGTCAAGGACACCTTGTTCACAGGCACCTCGAACACACTGCAATCCGCATATCCATCCGTCGTCAGAGGTGTCAACTTGACGTTGAAACGCTTGTTTTCATACGATCCCGTCGCCTGGGTCGCAATCACAAGCTCGTTTGTTCGGGAATCCCCACTCTCCCAGACCCAGTTCTGGCTCACGTGCGCGTAGTCGACGCCGGCAAGGGCCGTGCCGGGCTGCGTCTTGACCTGCGCCGCGATCTTTCCGTCCGTACCGCCCACGCGCGCCACCTTCAAGACGATGGGCTGCCCCGCAGATACCGAGAGGGTAGAATCCAATACGGCCACCGTTCCGGGATTCATGGCATCCATCTCCTTGATCTTCACGTACGCCTCGGAAGGTCCGGAGATCGCGGCTGGGAACTCGTCCTCGAGAAGCGTCTCCTTCTCCATCGGCCAGAACTTGAGCCAGAACTTCTTGGAACCCTCCCACGTCGGCGTCAGGTCGGGGATGAGGCGAATGCGAACGACCTTGTCGGACATGTCGCCGTCCGCCCACTCCAAGACGCCCGACTGCGAATAGTAGTCCTCGCCCGGCCTCGCGGGAACCTTCTCGCCGTAGAGCTCGCCGCTCTGCGTCGCGTAGTGCACGCGAACGTGGCCATCCGGGGCGACACGTTGAACCGTGAAATCGGCGTAGTCCGCCGACTCAGACACCGTCCGGCTCGTCGTCGCCAGCGCGACAGCGCCGACCCTCCTCCAGCGGGCGTAGTAGGTCACGTCGCCCGTCACCTTCGTCGTCGCCGAAACCTTCACGCCGCCGGTCTTCGCCGTATACCAGCCATCGAAACCGAACCCGTCAAGGGCGGGCTTGGGAAGCTTGCCGACGGCAGTATCTTCCGCGACCATGCGCACTGGCTCAGCGATCTCGCCGCCAGTGGCATTGAACACGACCTTGTAGCCGGACACGACATGAATGACATAGGGTGCCGTTTCACTACCCAACGACCCACCAGCAGAAAATGACATCTCATCGTCTATTGGGAGCATGAATCCCTTCTGCCGGTTCCAGATGCGGACTTTCAACCCGGCTTCCTGTCCGCTTTCAATCTGCGAATAGACACCGAACACATACAGGCCGTTCAAGCCGTTAAGTTCGCTCTGCATGTCACCGAATCCGTTCTCGGACGAACCGCGGCAGACGCCGTCCGCGTCCTCGATCCCGATGATGCAGACAGACGGATCGAGGAAACTCCCGGTCGTGTCGTCGTACACTTTCATCGTCGCCGTCATGGCCGACTTGAAATCCCACGGCAATGCCGTCCACTGCGGCCTGTCCTCCTCCACTGGCGACCACACGGCGTAGAGTGTCGCGTTCTGGCTCGGCACAGAGGCCGTCTCCGAAACCAACTTCTCAGACCCTTCGTGGAGCGTCCACCCCTTGAAATAGAGGCCGTTCGTCTTGGAGAAGGACGGCAGCGCACCAAACGTCTCGTTGACCTTGTACGTCCTCTTCGGCGGCACGGCGAGGCCGGGCTGGCCGGGCACGAAGGAGATTTCCACTTCATCCCACTGCGAATCCTTGCCGACCACGGTCGTGTAAACGGTGTCGCTCGCCTGCATCCAGTCGCCGAACGCCTTGACCGCGAAATCCGTGTTATCGTTGAAGGAAATGCTGTTGGACAGCACCGGACTGTCCTCCGACGGCTCTTCTCCGTCCGTCGCGTAGTGCAGTACCGAGCCGTCCGTCGTGGAATTGGCCATTATCGTACCGTTTGCACCGCCACTTACAACAGGGTTATTCGCGTAGGGCGCTTCCCTCTGGATGACGGTGAAATCAATGCCGCCCCCGTCCCAACGCAACTTGAACAGCATCTCGCGATCCTTGCCTGGATTACGGGCTGCCTTAAATGAGATAAACATATATCGATTAATGATTCCGATTCTCCCCGTTCCCGCATTAATATGAATCATGCTGTCGGCTGGATTCGGAGTGTCGCTGCCGTTGAAAATAATGTTGGAAACCCAATACTCAGGCGAGAAGCTAGAATATGTCGCCACCGTCAGTTTCCCTACCAGATTCGTGCTTTCTCCACCCAGCGGAGGGATAATCGCCGTCTGTTTCGTTATTTGGGCCGGTGTTATTTTAAACGTACGCGTTGAAGTGACAAGACCGGCTATGGTTTCCACACATGCCTGAACGACAACACTTGTCGGGCTGGAAGAAGACCACGCGGTCAACACCCCATCTTCGGAAAGCGTTGCACCGCCACCGCTTATTATATTCCATGTCACGTCCATGCCATCAGGCAATGCTTCCCCTCCTATGTCGTATTTATCGTCATAATAAGTACACGACACCCTAAGATCGGCCTGCTCTCCGGGAATGAGGAAGGGGACAGGAGACGATATGTCGATGAGCCGCGGGACTTCTGTTCTGCTCACGATAAGCAGGACATCATGGGTAATAGTCTTGCCATCGCCCGTGACAAATGTACCCGTAATCGTCGCAACCTGTTCGGGAGCCGTTTCGACGACAGAAATCGTCAGGCGCGGCGCGACATACTTGTAGTTCTCATAAGATCCATTCTGGGCTGTAAGCGATATCCCGCTCCCTTGCGCCACACTCCATTGCGGGCTTTCGAGAAACTCGCTTCTAGCCAATGTTCCATCAGCATACTTTAGACGACAATACAGCGTCTTCTCTGCACCAGGTTTGAGACATACCGTACCGTAGTCAGTGGTACTACTGTAATCATAGTCGCAAACGATGAGACTCCAACCATCAGAAGAAGGCGTTATCGACACCGGCGCCATTTTGCTGTACGGGCTTGGCTTGGCACCAGAAGACGTCGTGGCCGAACTGACATAGTACGCATATTCCGTCCTGTCCCCGCTCAAAGCTACGGTATCCGTGTATTCTGTTCCGGCCTGCCAAGAGCCAAGTGCCGCCAACGTCCCGTCGGAAGATTTGCGGTAGACACGGTAATAAGATGCTCCAGCCGCAGTGCTCCAGGCTATCTTCACCGTCGCCGAATTGATCTTGGTTGAAATGACTGTTGCCGTAACGGTATCCGGTGGATTCAACATCAGATATGCGCCTTGCGACACCGCACTCAACGTCGTTCCATACTTGTTGCGTGAACGAATCTGGTAGTAGTAGGTCTTTCCCTGACGGGCCGTCAAGTCGGCATGACATGATGTCGACGCAGAAAGTCCGCTCGCGATGGTAGTCGTACTGGACATCGCCGACGACTCGCTCCGCAGAATGTCGTACGATTCCGTTCCCGCGCCACCCGACCAGTTTACAAGAATACCGGATGAGGAATCTCCTTGCGAAACGGACGTAATCAGAGCCTTTTCGGGTGCCGTCTTCTGGAAAACGTAGGACACTCTCGTCACGTCGCTCGGCTCCATACCAGACTTGAACGCCCGTATGGAAACCGTCATGTCCGCCGCAATCACGCTGGGGCCCTTGTAGACGGCGCTGGTCGCCGTCGGATCAGAACCATCAACAGTGTACCTTATTGTCGCCCCGGCAGTTCCGCAAGTCGCGGTTATCGTGCAGGGCGCGTGCCCCAGAGATCCCGATGCAGGCGAAAGCGTAGGCGTCAAGACCTTCTCCTTCACGATGACCGTCGGCGCATCGGCATATTTCGTCATGAACATCTTCTTGTGAAGATTAGCGGTACTGGTATGAATCTCAGGGATGTCACTTGCGATAGGATTATTGTCATACGCAAACAAAGCTGCTTCGTAAAAACTAACCTTCCCATCGCCATCATAATCTGCATTGCATGACAAGCCGACAGATCTTACATCTACAGGGGCTACACCCGAAATGGACGTACTATATGTTCCTCCAGGATAATAACCGCATAGTGCACTGAAGAAATTATAAGCCCACACATCCATTGCAAGGTTCCCTCCTTGGGACTGATCATATCCATCTGCAGTTGCAATAACCCTGTTTGGACCAGAAGCAAGAAATTCCTCGACCATTCCGCCTGAATAACAAGTTTCAAGTGCGACAAGAACTGGACACTTAATTCCCTTTGTTAAATCGGCAAACGCTACATCGCTTAAGTATCCTCCCCACATGCAAAGCGAGGCAGGCTCATCACGGCTACTACTATGCCCTTCGTCGCCATGATCTGTGACGAAGATAAATAATTGATCTGTACTTTTCAATGATGCTGCATATCCATTCAAAGTAGACGTTATGTTTTTTACAGTGGCTGCGCCAGTGATATCACTATTTCCATCCTGATCAAAATCAGACAAATCAACAGTCGGAAAATCACCTACCCCAAGACAGGATTTCCAATAACACAAGCCTGTTTTCCAACACAAATCTGCATTGGGGTTCCCGTTAGCCCAAAGCACCTTTATATTCGACCGAGGAAGCCCATATCGCTGTCGAAGCACATTATATGCGAAACAGACATCATTCCAATAGCGCCCATGGTTGTTTCGCTCGTCGCCACCCCCTGAAACAATAAGCGCATGGCAATTCGCTGGATTGCCGTCAGCGACAGCAGGAAACCCCGCTTTGGAGCCAGAAGCCATCAATTTCGCCGCACTCTTCGGTTTCACCACCACACCTACCTTATTTGAGTCTGACATGTCATTCCCAATGGCCGACATCTCGACGTCTATCCCGTCAATCTTGACTTGTGCCGGCATGCTGACATGCAAGACGGCGAACTCTGACAAGTCCGGCCTTACGAAGACGCACCGTGCAGGATGCCCCCAGTTGGCCAATGGGCAGTCATCAATGAAAAAGAACAAGTATTCGTCAAACGGCGCGTTGATGACTTCGCCTTCAAAACCTATAACAACCTTCGCAGCAGAAGCCGACAACACACGACCTGGCGAGGCAATCCGCGATCCGTCCTTGTCATCAAGTAGAAACCGTTGTGTAACATACTCATTCAATTCTGCATCTGACGGATTCCTTGGTGGCTGTCCCGCACCAGTCACGTACAATGGCCAAGCAATCCCCTTTGTCACCTTAACTCCAAGATTCTGTTGCGTCCCTTCAGATGTTGTAAACGGCAGATCGTACACATTTCCGCATTCATTTGTCGCGACAAGGGTCGGCTTCGACATCTGGATGCCTTCAATGCCGATATGCTCGCGATAGGCCTTCCAAATGCTCTCGCGCACATCCTGCGGCACCTTCGCCCGTCCCTTGACGGCAACATAGCCGTTCGTGGCCATCGCCATTCGCCACTGCGACAACGACGTCCCTTCCTGCACGAGAAGCCTGTTCGCCAATGTGGCGAACGTAACGCCGACCGTTATCATCATCGTAATCATCTTGATGTTCATGAGTTTGCTCCTTCGCGTGAAGATTGCTGCGGCATCTTTTGCTCCTTCAGCACGCCCCACGCATGAAGAGGACCGCGCCGACGGTTCGGAAGAGGATCCAGATGTCAAGCCACGGCGACCAGTTCAGCACATAGTACGAATCAAGCGCGACGCGGCGCGCATAGTCCGTGTCGCTACGCCCGCTCGTCTGCCAGAGACCGGTTATCCCCGGCTTCACGGAAGAGAAGATCGAATAGGCCTTCCCGTAATAGGAGACCTCTCGCTGGACAATGGGACGCGGGCCGATGAGCGCCATCTCGCCGGAGAAGACGTTGAAGAGCTGGGGAATCTCGTCAAATGCAGTTTTGCGGAGAAAACGTCCCACTGGCGTGACACGGGGATCGTCCGCGAGCTTGAAATTGGCGTCAAACTCGGCCTTGAGCGCCGGATCGGCCGCCAACATGCCGGCCAGCCGTTTGTCCGCGTCGGCGTACATCGAGCGGAATTTCCACACGCGTATCGCCCGGCCGCCCTTGCCCAAGCGGGTCGCCCGATAGAACACTGGTCCCCGACTGGTCAATTTGATCAAAACGGGAATGACAATGAAAAGCGGCAAGAAACAGAAGAACGCGACAAGCGAAAGCACGAGGTCGAGGATGGACTTTCCAAGACGCATGGCCTTCATCCGACGCTGATTCACCATCTCAAGGCCCCCGACTCCGTCAAAGGTCACTGGCTGCGCACCCAGGACGGGAAACGCCTCGGCTGTCGGCATGTATTCGATGAACGTGAACCACGAAGTGAACTCCTCGATCTGGGCGCGTAATATGCGCACGTCCTGGCAGGCGACAAGGATCTTCACGCCGAGCCGCCGGGCATGGGGCACGACCTCCCGAAGGTCGTGCTCAAAGACCTGCACGACGCGGAATCCCGTATGGTCGTCGTTCGCGAGGGCGCCGATGACATGTTCGGCCACCGCGCCGCCGCCAGCCAGAACGACGGGGATCTGTCCCACGCCAAGACGATTCATCATGGTTCGCGCAAGATTCCGGACCGGCTGCGCCAACACGGCCGTCAACACGCCGGAAATTACGATGACCGCACGGGAATAGTCCTCGGTCGTCTGCCGCGAAAGCGCGAGGAGCGCGACTACGCCCAGGTGCGTGAACATCGCCGACGCGACCAGCCGCCGCAACTCCTCAACGGGGGAGACGGGGGCCGCAGGATAGAGGGCGTTACCGTGATAGAGGCGGAATACCGCATTCAGCGCCGTGAATGCCAACCCCACCGGCCACAAGTTGAAATAGAAGTCGAAACCATGCACATAATGTCCCAGACCCACGGCCCAATATCCCCAAACCGCAACAATCCAGCACAAGTAGATGCTCGCCAGGTCGGTCAACCACAGAAGGAGAACTCGAATGCGGCCATGCGACATAGACGCTATCTCTCCATGACATGTCCCATCCACCTCAGGATGTACCGCTCCATGCCAGGGACGATAGTGACCCAATCCGGCGGCTTGTCATATCCCTTGTCGTACAACGCGGCGAATTCACCCACGACAATGCGCGGCCGACAGAGCACCCGAACCCCCTCCGGCACATCGGCCGGCGAGAATGGCGGCGAAATGAAGAGAACGGACTTGGGCAGATGCTCACGGGCCTTCTCGTCCTCGGAGAGACGCGTCAACCAGTCAGCGCCGGCTTGCCCCGCAAGAACAAGCTTGTCAATGCCGTCCAACGGCAGGTCGTCGATTTTATCCACATAGCCGACAGACGGGGCTTTGCGCACGTAAGTATAGTACTCGCGGATGTCCTTGCCGGAGAATCCCCCGCCCAGTGTCCCGTCGTCTACAATCCACGTTCTGGGGCACAACCCGTTGATTGCCGTCGCGCGCCCGTCAAAATGTACGGGCACGTATCCAGCCGGCTCGATGCGGCCGATCCAAGCCAAGCCCGCAATGACGAGAAGCGACAGGACCGCCGACACGGAGATCACGCTTACCCAGACCCTGCGGTTACTCCACACCCAACGCCCGAACAGGAAGAACAGCGAAGCGAGCGGGACGATCCACAGCGTCTTGATCATCATGAGCGGATTGAACCAGGCGGCTGTGGCGAACGCCAGCCAGATCGCGAGCGGCAGGGGATTGCGCCTGACGATGAGCGCCGCGACACCGAGTCCAATCACCGAAAACGCGACGAACAGATAGACGAAACGGCCAATCCAAGGGAGCGCGACGAGAATCGTCAGATGGTCATTGATCAACGTGGGAGTCAGCGCATAGAACTGCAGCGGCTGATACCAATCCACATACGCGGTACCGGGGAAGAATCGATGCCAACCGCCCGGCGCGTCCACCATCATCCGGGGAGCGTGGCCCCACATTTGCAAGCGAATGGCGTTCGACCAGTTCATCGTCGTTCCATCGAAGCCGCGCGTGATCTGGTCCAGGCCGTACAACCAGCCCCACACGACGAGCGCGAGCGCAAAGACCCCCGCGCCAATCCAGAACGCGCGGCTCTTCAAGAACTTCCGCAAGCCAAGCGCAACAAAGCAAGCCGCGCCGAACATCAGACCCAACCAGGCGCCGCGCGACATGGTCCACACGAGGCACACGGCGCTCGCCAGCGAAAGCAGTCCGGCGACGACCTTCACGACACGCCGATTCGCGCGGAACGCCACCGCGCCCAGCAGGAGGAAAAGCTGCGCATACAACACGCCCGCATGGTTGGGATTCACGAAGGGGAAGGCAAGCCGCCCCGAATTGTCCCACTTGTGCAGGAATTGGTTGTAGGAATATTCCTTGGCGGCTTTCTCGGTGGCCTCACGCGGAATCAACAGCGGCGGATACGTCCCGCGAGGGGCGGTGCGGGGTTCGGAATAGGCGCACTGCCGGACAACGCCGCCGATCTCGGAACGCACGAGCCGCCCCTTCTCGAAACGGTAGGAGTCAACACGACCGTCCTGCCCAGGGCCCGTAATGTCGGTCATCCCGTTGCCGTATAGCCGACCAGACCATCCGTCGGCGCTGCGCAACACGTCCGGACTGGAAAGATCCCGTTCGAATTCACGGAATCCCCCTTCGGGCCAAACGGCCTTGAACACGAGCCGATTGACCGGGGCGAAGTAAACGGAATCGACATGGCCGCTCTCCGCCATCGCATAGACGGCGAAGAACGAAACGGCAAGGGCTGTCAACTGTCGGCGCATCACTCCACTTGGGGAATTTCAGCCTCTGTCCAGTCGCGGTCTGCGGGGAGGGCCCGAATGTTGAATGGGAGTGAAAATGTCCAGTCGGAGGTGACCGGAAGCAAATAGAATCCGGCCGTCCAGACATCGTCGTCCAGCGGCGAGTAAGCGTCCCGGTTCATGAGCAGCACGCCATAGTGGTTCAATGTCGCAAATTCCTTCTGCTTGTTGTTTGACTGTTTCACTGCCCACGCCTTGAACGTACCGGTTAGGAGTCCAGTCTCCGGAACGAACGACGTCTTCACCTTCCACGGATTCACGCTCGCGGCGAGGTCGTAGAGGCCGGATTCGCCCTCCTGCGTAACGAGGGCGCGCGCGTCCGGCGTGAGCGAATTACGTCCGAGCAACACATTCACGCCATGCGGCATCGTGTCTGCGGAATATGTCTGGTTGACCGGCAACATCTCCGCCGGGAGGCCTTCAATCTGCTGCGCCTCCACGGAGAAATCCTTGTCAAGATAGTACCGCTGGAGGTTGACAAGGGTGTTGTACCAGCCGCCCGTCGGCCGCAGCTCGATCCGGAAGCCCTGTCCGTCGAACGAGGAGGAGACGCCGTCCTTGTTCCACTCCAGCGCCACACGCGAATCGACGACGGTCGCCGCGTACCCGTTCCCGTCCTTCGCCCAATCGAGCTTCAGCGTCCCGCCGAACGACCAAGGCGACGAGTACATCCCAATGGGAACAAGGGCCGAGCAAGCCGTCGGATCGGCGAGGTCGCCACGAAGGGCAATCTGCGAAGAACCCGATAGCGCCGTTCCGTCCGCAAGGAAACCCGCGTATGCCGCCATGCCGTTACCGTCAAGCTGCAACGTGAGATACCCGTTCCCGCACGGCACGCCATACGCAGGAGACACGCCGAACGGCACGAGCGAGACTGTATAGTAACCCTCGTACTGGGCCGCCGCCGCCAACCACTGCTCGTTCGCAGTGTTGTCGCGCACGAGTTCGCCCCTGTAGGAAACCTCCTGAACCTCGCCTCCGCTCAGGACGTTCAACACGAGACTCACCTCTCCGGCGCATACACCGAGCGCCGCATCGTCCTCGGGGTCGCCGGACGCGACCGTCAGTTCCATCCTGTTGGTGTACACCACGTCATTGATGGTCGACGTGCCGGAAAGCATCGCAAGGCAGGATCCTGGATAGCCCGCCCCTCCGCCATCGACGGCCGAGTCAAGCGAGTCCGCCGAGAACACATACGTCATGCCCGCAACCTTGACCTGCGCGTATATTGCGCCCGTCTCCGATATGGCCAGCGACTTAACACGTCCGATTCGCGGGAAACCTTCCTCCAGACCTGTGCCGTCTTCACGGATCATGCCCGAGAACGCCCCCGCCGCGACCCCGATGGGATCGACCGTGAAGTCTAGGCGGAGCGTCTTGGCCTGACCGGAAACCGTCGTCACCTGCACGAGCGCCGAGTAGTCGCCAGAGGCGGTCGGCGCCCCCTGGAACTTGCATTTAGCCCCCTTGAGAACAACCCCGGGCGGCAACGCCCCGTCCAGGACCTCCGCCGAGGCCCCCTCGCCCGAGTCCGCTGCAAGGTAGAACTTGACCGCAACTCCCTGCACGAGTTTGATCGGGCTGCCTGCGGCAATCGCATCGCCATAGGCATCATACCAGCCTTTCTCCACCACCGTAGAGGCGGTTTCGCCGGAAACGGCCGTGAACGACCAGATTCTGGGGCCCTCAATCCATTCGAGCGAACTGAAGTCCGGCGACGCCTCCTCGCTATAGGCGTAGTCCAGCATCCACCAGTAGGTCTTACCGACGGCCGGCATGCCCTCGGGAAGCTTGCACGAAAGGTCTTTCGTCCCCTCGCTCAGGATCTCGGTTATCTTGCTCGATTTCGCTTTCTGGTCACCGATGCGCACGCGGTACCAAACGCCGTCCGCGCCGCCTGCGGGCTCTGTCCATGTGAGGGCCGTAACGTCCGACGCGGCGAGAGTCGCGAGATTTTCCGGCGAAGACGCCTTCACGGTCGAGAGGTCGACGAACCTGAAGGGCCCAGCGCCGCCTTGATCCGCAAATGACGCATATGTATTCCCGTCCGTGTTCTTAAGCTTGATCTGAATCAACGCTCCGGCCGGATCCGTCACGGGGATGACCAGCTTCTCGCCGTTCGGGAACACGATCCACGGCGTGTCGCCTGCCGACGTTGTCACCATGTACCGCAACAAGCCCTGCGCCCCCACGACAGACGCGCACATGACGACAAATCCGGCAGACGGCACGCGGAACTTGATCTTCGCGTCCATTTCCTCGGCGGGCGGCAGACAGCGAAACGCTCCATCCCCGTCCAAGTACCAGTCCCCGCGCTTGACGTCCAACGCCACCCCGGACTCGGCCTCGCGTGCAACGGCGTCCGCCACCGTACCTCCGGCCGCCACCGTGCTGGCCAAATTGAAGTACAGCTTGTTCTTCGGGACGGCGGGGATTTCGCAATCCGCATAGTCGCCTTGGGACTGCGGCACGAGCTTGACGTTGAACGACACCGACGAGACCGCACCGGCGTCAAGGGTCTGTATCTCAAGCGTCTTCTCCGCGTCGTCTCCGGCATCCCACACCATGTTCGTCTTCACGTGGATGTAGTCGCGCCCAGCAAGGGCCGTCCCCGGTTGCGTCTTCACCTGCACCGCGATCCGACCGTCGCTCCCGCCTTGGCGCCGGACCGCAAGCACGATCTTGTCGCCAGCCGTGAAGAGACCGCCCATGGCCTCTGCGATGATCGTACCCGGAGCCTTCGCGGCGTTCTCCTTCACCTTGACTGTCGCGACATCCGCCTCTAACAGGGCCGGATATTCGTCTTCCTTGAGCGAGTCGGAGCTCATCGGCCACAAGCGGATCTTAAAATAGAGATTTTCTTCCCATTTCTCCTCAAGATCGGGAATCAGCCTTACGCGAACGGTCTTGTCGGCCATGTCGCCCGCCGCCCATTCCAGAACGCCGTTCGTTGGATAGTATTCCCTGCCCGGTTGCGCCGTCTCGGCCTCAGTGGCGTAATTCACGCGCACAACTCCCTCGCTGGCCGTCCGCTTCACCACCACGTCCACGTAGTCAGCGGCCTCGCTGACCTTATTTGACACAACCGCAAACCCGACCTTGCCGACGTTGACGGCCTGATAGTACAGCCTGTAGGCCGTATCCTCCTTCTCCGCCGTACCATGGTGTACCCGGATATTGTACTTGCCCTTGCCACGCGTGTCGAACGAGACCTTGCGACACTCGATCACGTTTTCAACCAGATTTGTCGTATCATCATTGTGCTTGATGCTGAAGACGGCGTCCCCGACGCCGTCCTGCGTCGTGTCGGTCAGATAGAAGTTATAGAAATATCCTTCTGCCGCCCTTACGCGGAACCAGTCCGCCTCATCCCCGGTCCACAGCGTGCGCTTCGCCTTCGCATACCCGCTCGCCGGTTCGATTGTGACGAATCCGGACTCCACGTCGTCCGCCGGGTCGAACTCGTCGTTGTAAATGCCGACCTCCACCGCGACGTCTCCGGCGTCTCCCCCCCACGACTTGAGCTCCACATATCTCTTTTCGGGCGTCGAATAACCGGCGACCGGCGTGAAGCACATCTTCGGACTGGAATTAAGCGGTACGGCGACCGTCGCCCCGCTCGAATACAACCCCGTCGCGTCGTCCTTGAAGAACCAAGTTGAGTTAACGCCCTTTGTCTTGCCCTGCACAAGCGCCAACTCCGTACCGTCCTCCATGTACGCGATCGCGTGAACCTGATAGGGGGGAAAATCTAAGCCCACGCCGTCAGCGACGGAAATGCGCACATAGTACATGGCGTTGGCATCCGCCGTGAACGACAACGCCTTGACCACTTCGTCCGTTCCGTCCGGCGAGATGGACCCGATCGTGTCGGACACCTTGACCAACGAACCATTCACAAGTTTGTACAGCTTGGCGCCCAACTTGAGGCTCGTCGTCTCGCTCGTGGCGAATGTGGCCTTCAGCGCGTATGTGACGCCCGCCCGGCCGGCAAAGGCGAAATAGTCGTACCAGTCGCAGACGTTCAGTCCGTGTATGCCGCTCGTGTATCCAACCGCAGCGGCGGACGAGGCCGGGGCGGCCGGCAGGGGGGTCACAAGTTCGGCCCCCGCATACGAGTCGTCAGCCGTGTCGTAATCGTCTGGCGGATCAACGTCGGTAGCGGGATAGGCAAACACGGTAATGGCCCCGTCGGTGGGCTGGTCGTCCCAGTATTGAAGGTCGGGTCGGCACACGCCCACGTAATACCACCCGTCATAAGTCGTGGAAATCACGGCACGGCAGTTCAAGGAACCGTTGCCCACCGTCGTGTTCTCGCGCAGAATATTCCCGTTTACGTCGTAGACCACCATCCTGAGTCCGTTGGAGGCGTCCTCGGGGACAACCGTCTCGAACGCCCACTTTTCGCCGGCAGGCAACTTGACACGGCAAAGCGACTCGTCGATCACGTCATCGTAATAGGTCGTGTCGGCAACGACACGCCCCGGTATGACGGTCGCGGCATAACCATCTTCCTCGCGAAGTTTCGTGTTTGGATGGCTGCCCGGCAACCGCGTCGGATACGACCTGTACTTGAGCTTGAACCCCTGTGTTGACCCGTTCCCCCCAGACACGTTTATAATGTAGTCCTGAGTGACAGTCGGGTAGACATACCAACTCGTGTTGCTCACGTCGTTTGTATACTCGAGAATGTTCTCGGATGTCCAATCCCCGGGCGGATCAATGGAAAGGCCGAGTTTGCCGTCGGAAGTGGCGCCCGATGTGCGGATCATGTACTTACGCCCGGCCTCCAGCGAGGCGATGTAGAAGTAGTCCCCGTCAATTAGCGAAGACGCATCGGTGACTTGCGAATCCGAGAACGTCAGGCGCTTGGGGTTGCCCTCTTCGCCGACCTGCGTGAAGGACATGATCCCCTGCGTCGCGTAGAGCATCGCCTGCTGGCCGATCTCGCCGCTGATCATCACATAGTAGGTGAATGACGCCGGGTCGTCGTCAGACCATGCGTCGGCGTCCATATAGGCGGCTTGAATGCCATTTGCGTATTCAACATAGTAAAACGAGGCAGACGGGAATTCGTCAAGAGCCCAGTCCACGTCGACGGAAATCTGCATGTCGGCCGAGCTGCCGCCATTCATCCAAATTGTATAGGCCTGTCCCTTCCTCAACGTCACTTTGTAATAACGCACGCCGGATCCGTAGTACTCCTTGAATTCCGGATCGTACTCGTCCACGAGCGCAACGGACTGCGAGGCTTTCAGCGAAATCGCATTCTTCATGCAGCTTCCCGCGGCCACGGCGCCAGCCGCCTGCAACGCCGATGTCAGCGCGAACAGCCCCACAAGTGTTTTGATGCCGAAGTTATTCATTTCACATCCTCCTATCTCTCTGACCAATTCGTCATTCGCCGGGATTCACGCCTACCGTGAACGAACAACCGCGCCGGACGGACTTTGTACTCACGGATCCCTTCTCGGTGGTGTAAGTGTAGGCGTCGTTGAACCAAGCCGTCCCGCTGATGAACGGCCTGAGGCTCAGATCGCTGCCCAAGTTACACACGCCGCAGCCGGTACCCCAGTGCATCATGACAACGCCGCGATACATGGCCGTAGCCGAGGAACCGTCATCGAAGTCCACCCGGAACGAACCTCCCACAATGCCCGTGGAAGGGTTATAGGACAGGGTCAGTCCATTTTGTTCCCGTGCGGCGGACGCATCTCTGATCTTGATCTTGTTCACGCCGTTGGCATGTCCGACTTTGACGCCCGTGTATGTGGCATCCCAAGCCTTCGCGGCACCGCGAGCAAACCCCTCCGGAATTCCGAGATCTTCCACCAGCGCGAAGAACTTGAGATTCGCCAAGTCTTCCGCAAACGTGTCGTTACAGGCCGCGGCGATGTCGTCCGTACTGACATAGCTGCTGCCGAAGGCGTCGAGCAAGGCCGTGCGCGTGAGCTCGTCCCTTTCGCCGACGTGCATCCACCTGAACGCGGTGGAAGAGAAAACGGATCGACATACCAGGTTTGACGCGCCGGCGAGAATCTTGAACACGCCCGAAAACACATCCGCCTCCGATACGAAGATGACAGGCAACAGCGCATAATCGTATGCGCCGCGATCGGGATTCCAGGATTTCGGATCCGGAACCAGCACCCCGAAACCGGAGAACGGCTTGCCGTTCGGCAACATGCCGGAATACGCCATCTTGCCGGCGCGAACCGCCGCCGCCGCGTTCATCTTCAGCGTCGCGTAACCCGTTCCTGCCGCAATCGCCGCAGCCTCATTCCCGTCTTTGTCCTGAACGCCGTTCTGCGGCATGCTCACCGTATAGTAACCCTGCCAGTCCGTCGCCGGCGTCTCGCTCGTCCACGCCACCGTCGGAACGACGAACGTGTCGGCGATCGCGGATTCAATGGACACGGCACCGGTCTTGGCGATCTTGACCGTCAAGGTGTCCGTCCCGCCGTTCACGTCGGTCAACGTCGCCACAAGCGTGGAGTCGTCCGCGTCCAGTCCGTCCCAGCCCGTCGAGAGGAACGACCGCGCCTCTCCGTCGACGAACCGGATCTTCGCGCTCAAGCGCCCCGTCTGCGGAATCGTGACCGTGAGAAGCCCGATGAAGTTTGTCGTCGCGGAATCCTCGATGATGATGTCGCGAATCGTCCGCGTCTCGGCGACGGCGGCGTTGATCGGTTCGTCGGCCTCGTCGTTTTCATCGCACACGGCCAACTCGGCGACGGAGACCGTCAGGGCGGCCGTCGTCCCCGGAATGCCGTCCTCGCCCACCTGGAACACGGCTGTCCATTCGCCCGCCTGCACGGGCGTGCCTTCCACGTTGACCGTTCTGAGTTCACTGTCGTAGCTCCACGAAAGTCCCGGCGCGAGCGATCCGGAATACTTGGTCACGCACACCTCTCCGTCGCCAAGCGTGCTGGGGTTGACAAACAGCTTCGTGGCAAACGAAAGATAGCGGACCGCGCTCGTCTGGACGTTCACGGACTCCGCCTCGAAGGCGGCCGCGCTTTTTGCCAGCTTGACCGTCAGGTACTTGCGGTTCGGATCAACCTTCGCCTCAGACGTGGACGTAAGCGTGAGCTGCAACCGGTTCGTGGGGTCTGAATACTCCGGCAGCGTGAGCAAGACGGTCTTCACTTCGTTGGATCGGCTGGCCCAGTGCAGGTCGAAGGTCGTCTCGCCGTTCTGGAACCTTCCGGCCGTTGTCTTGAGAGTGCCGCTCACCTCGCCGTCCGAACCGACTTCTCGCTTGACGGTGATCGCAACGCTTGAACCGCCCGCCGCCACGACCGTCATCGGCTTGGCGCACATGGGGTCCGTCTCGGCGATGGCCAGCGTCCCGGGGACGGCCTCGTCGTCGTCCCGGATCAGGAGCGTCAACGTGCCCGCGGCTTCGTCCACGCCCGCGTCGCTTTCCCCTTCCACGGCCGTCAACTTGAAGGCGAGCCGCTGTTCGCCGTCGGCGAAATTGTTGGCCTTGACCGTGACGGACACGGTCTTGACGTCATTTGAGCCGTCCAACCACTCGAACTGCATGCCCTCGTGGTCCCACTCGAATATGCTGCCGTCATCCAGCACGTCGCCGACATCAAGGGAAATCGTGGCCTTCGCCACGCCGGCGACACCGTCCAGGCGGCGGATCTTCAGCACATACTCGAAATCTTCTTCCGTTTCCTTCGCAACGCCCACTCCGAGATCGAATCCAATGCGCCCCGTGTTCCACAGCTGGTATTCGGTCTTGTAGACCGTCCGTCCCTCG
>JAEEGL013193447.1_pt1 | contig 43009 bp, 35 predicted proteins | sample 9134231 | NCBI WGS metagenome assembly JAEEGL01 (sample SAMN16246548, study PRJNA631951) | gut metagenome | biome: gut microbiome; feature: rumen; material: fiber-attached | host: Bos | place: Iran: Karaj | collected 2018-10 | reverse complement strand
TCTCTGTCATCTTCACATTCCATGACCAGATTTATCAGTTCTTCACGGCTCATTCCCATAAGTTCTTCGCGTGTGTGTTGCATTTTTACAGTCCTTTCAGTCTAAGATTTGTCTCTGTTTTGATTCTATCATACAAAAAAAAGACCGTCAACGAAAAAACTATTGTTAATAATAACAAAAAAAGAGCCGCAAATATATGCGGCACCTGTTATTAAATTATCAAAACTTTTTGCTTTCTTCCACTGCGATCCTGTCGCACCTTTCGTTCTCCGGATGCATGCTGTGCCCCTTTATCCAGTTGAACTGCACGTCATGGACACTGAGCAGCGGAATGAGTTTTTCCCATAGGTCGATGTTGGACGCGGTCTTCCCGTCAGCCTTCTTCCAGCCTTTCTTTTTCCATCCGTATACCCAGCCCTTTGTGACGGAATCGATGACATATCTTGAATCGCTGGTAAGGATCACCCTGCAAGGCTCCTTGAGTGCAGACAGAGCGAACAGGACGGCAGACAGCTCCATCCTGTTGTTGGTAGTGCTCGCCTCTCCGCCTGACAGTTCCTTTTCATGCCCGTTGTATCTCAATATGGCCCGCCAGCCTCCCGGACCCGGGTTGCCTGAGCAGGCCCCGTCCGTGAAGATCTCTACTTCCTTCAAGCTTTCCTCCGATCCACTCTGCAGTCGATAACAAATAAATTATATATCCCGGACACCGCTTCTGTAAAGCGCCCCGAAGGTGGGTTCGTCCCGGCTAACTTGACAACAGGGACATATTAATATATCATTTTAACGAAGGGCAACGGCCCATTTTGAACGTTTTGAATTGACCGAGCTGTCGGTATATACAGCGTTTGGATCGTTTGAAATAGAAAAAAATGACACCATCCTACGGATGGCTTGTTTTCGTGTATTCAAGGATGGTAGTCGGAAAGGAAATGAATGGAGAAAAGAAGATACAGCAGGATAGACGAAAATGATCAGATAAACGAAATACGCGCCAAGGCAAAGAAGATAACTCAGCCGGCTGTACCTATAAGGATGATATCTCTCGGAGGACTGAACGAGATAGGAAAGAACATGACATTGTTCGATTGTCAGGGTGACATGATAATAGTCGACTGCGGTTCGACCTTCCCTGACGACGAGATGTACGGAATAGATCTCGTCATACCCGATTTCACATACGTTCTCGAGAATGCGGACAGGATAAAAGGATTATTCATCACACACGGGCATGAGGACCATATCGGAGGCCTGCCTTACCTGCTGAAGGATCTGCAGGTGCCGGTATATGCCACGAGACTGACAAAGGGCCTCATTGAGAATAAGCTTGAAGAGTTCAACATGGTAAGGACGGTCGATCTGAGGGAAATCGCTCCCGGCGACAGGATACGGCGGGGTTGCATGACAGTGGTGCCTATCCATGTCAACCACTCAATACCTGATGCGGTCGGACTGGCAATAGAGTCTCCCGCAGGAACGGTGATAACCACGGGAGACTTCAAGATCGACCTGACTCCTACCCAGGGTGAGACTACGGACCTCAAGACATTTGCCGAATACGGCACCAAGGGAGTGCTTGCTCTGCTGCAGGACTCCACGAACTCGGAGAGAAGAGGAAGCTCGGCATCTGAAAGGATGGTCGGAAGGAGCTTCGAGACACTCTTCAGGATGGCAGGAGACAGGAGGATAATAATAGCGACCTTCGCCTCCAACATATACAGGATCCAGCAGATACTCGACCTTGCCATCAGGTATGACAGGAAGGTCACGGTATCCGGAAGGAGCATGATTAAGAACATCGAGATGGCCTTTCAGCTTGGTTACCTGCACACCCCAAAGGACATAATGATACCTCCCGAGGAGGAGAAAAACTATGACCCGGGACAGATAATAATAATCACTACGGGAAGCCAGGGAGAGCCTCTGAGTGCCCTGTCCAGGATGTCGGGAGGCATGCACAGGCAGTTCAGCATCGGTCCCGATGACTTCATAATCATATCCGCAACCCCTATCCCGGGAAACGAGAAGATGGTCACCAAGGTCGTCAACGGATTGTTGAAGCTGGGAGCTGAAGTCATATACGAATCGATGTATGACGTCCACGTATCCGGACATGCCTATCAGGAGGAGCTGAAGCTGATGCTCAAGCTGGTCAGGCCTAAATACTTCATTCCTGTCCACGGCGAATACAAGCATCTGAAGAGACACGCATACATTGCGGAGACTACCGGCATGGATCCAATGGATATCCATCTCGGAAGTATCGGAGAGGTGCTCTCGATAAGCGAAACGGGAATGAAGGTCGAGGGGAGCGTTCCTTCCGGGCAGCTGCTCATAGACGGTTACGGTGTAGGTGATGTGGGAAGTGTCGTCCTCAGGGACCGTCATCACCTTTCTCACGACGGACTCGTTGTGGTGGTGTTCTCTGTCAGCAGACAGACAGGACGGCTTCTCGCGGGACCCGATATCGTATCCAGAGGCTTCGTGTATGTTAAGGCAAGCGAAGAACTCATAGCTGAGGCAAGGAGCGAGGCAACCGCAGTGCTGGACAGATACCGGGATTATGTATACAAGGACTGGGCTGTCATCAAGTCGAAGATAAGGGACCGGGTATCCAATGTCCTGTACAAGAGGACCAAGAGGAATCCGATGGTGCTGCCGATAGTTATGGAAATCTGACGGATCTGCTTCAAAATGACATATCTGACGCTGAGCGTGTCCGGAATGCGGACACGCTCTTTTTATTGTATTTGACATACTAGTTTGGTATAATCATGATGGATTTATAGCTGATATAATCAGCATTGCATAAACAGACTGAAGATAGGTAGGTCTTGAAAATGAAAAACAGATCATGGGGAAGGGACATCCTCATTGTCCTCCTCTTTATCATGGATATAGTGCTTGCGGCGGCACTGTGTATACTGCACCCGAATTACTTGGTCTATGTCCTGCGGACATTCTTTGCGGTGCTCCTGCTGCTGCTTCACAACATAAGGTCGGTAAGAAAGGTCATAAGAGACCTGTTTTTTGGAAACCGGAGCGTGTCGACAAGCCAGCAGGTCAGCTTTGAGAAGCTGCTGGTACCGCTCACCATCATTGAAAACGGTGGGATAGTCTGGTACAACGACACGTTCAGAGACGAGATACTCTCAGGGGATGACTGCTATCTTTCGCCGGCAAAGAAGATAATTCCCCGGCTGGATATGGCGAAGGCCAGCGCCAAGGGCGGTCAGAGCCTGAAGCTGGGAGACAGGGAATACACAGCCTTTGCATCCTCGGCAGGCGAAGAAAGCGATCTTCATGTATGCTATTTCGTGGATGACACCACTCTCAAGATCGAGGCAAGGGAATATCATCTGACACGTCCGGTCGTGATGCATATCGTCATCGACACCTATGACGAGATACTCAAGGATATGAAGGAAAGCCGAAGGGCGACCATCATAGCTGATCTGGACAGGCTGGTGGAGGAGACCGCACAGAAAGCGGGTGGACTTTCACTGAAGCTTGCTTCCAGCAGATACGCAATGATCTTTGAGGAAAGATTCTTTGACGACGTGGTCAAGAACCAGTTCGAGATACTTGAAAAGGCCAGGAACATAGATTCGGACAGCGTCACGCTGTCAGTAGGTGTCGGCAAGGGCGGCAAGAACATATCCGCTAACGATCTGCTTGCCAGACAGGCTCTGGACATGGCTCTCGGCAGAGGCGGCGACCAGGCAGTGGTCAAGAGCGAGGAGGGCTATCAGTTCTATGGCGGCACGCTTCCAAGCGTTGAAAAGAGGAGTAAGGTCAGGAGCAGGATAGTTGCCAGAGCCCTTCAGGATATAATGATACAGAGCGACAGTATTCTCGTAATGGGCCATAAGAAGAGCGACCTTGATGCCGTCGGTTCTGCCATCGGCGTGGCTGTCATTGCAAACAGTCTGGGTAAAACGGCACATATAGTCATAGATGAGAACACAACGCTGGCTACTGCTCTGGTGGAGAAGATGAAGGAAGAGGGAAATATCCCGGATCTGTTCATCACTACCGAAAGAGCTCTGCAGTATGTCAACGGAAACAATCTGCTCATAGTCGTTGATACCCACTCGGCCAGGATGACCGAGAGCGAGGAACTGACAAACAGGATGGCCAAGAAGGTCATCATAGACCATCACAGAAGAATGGTGGATTACATCAGCGATACGGTCGTTTCATACCATGAACCGTACGCATCGTCTGCAGCCGAGCTCGTCACCGAGCTCATGCAGTACATGCTACCGCCGGATTACGAGATGGAGACAGTGCATGCTGAGGCTCTGTTGGCCGGAATCATGCTCGATACCAGGAACTTTACCGAAAAGGCAGGTGTCAGGACCTACGAGGCTGCCGGCTACCTGAGAAGACAGGGACGGCTTGCAAACGAAGTGCTGCGCTTCTTCTCCACGACCAAGGAAGTGTACAAGGCCAAGAGCGACCTTGTAAACAACGCCACAATGTACAAGGGCGTTGCCATCTCCATGAGAGATGAGCTCCCCAAGTCAGAGTCCGTGGCGATACCTCAGGCCGCAAACGAACTGCTCGGTATAGAAGGCGTCGGCGCATCCATAGTCGCTGTAAGGGTGGGCGACCAGATCATGGTATCTGCCAGGAGTCTGGGAGATGTCAACGTGCAGGTGCTCATGGAGTATCTGGGAGGCGGCGGCCATCTCAACCAGGCGGGCGTTCAGCTTACAGGTATGACCATGGAGGAAGCCAAGAGCAAGATCATGGAGAGTATCGACAATTACAGGAAATAACGGGCAAAACAGATTAAAACATAGAAATACAGGAGAAAAACAGAGGAGGGACTTAGATATGAAGGTAGTATTGCTTCAGGATGTAAAGAGCCTTGGAAAGAAGGACTCTGTAGTCACCGTGTCTGACGGATACGCAAGGAACTTCCTGTTCCCGAGAAAGCTTGCCATAGAGGCGACTGCGGGAGCAATGAATGACGTAAAGAACAAGGAACGGGCAGCTGAATACAGAAAGAAGGAAGAGATAGCCGCAGCCAATGAGTTAAAGGCACAGATCGACGGAAAGACAGTGACTGTCCATGCCAAGGGCGGCAAGGACGGAAAGCTCTTCGGTGCCGTGACCACCAAGGATGTGGCAAAGGCACTCTCCGAACAGCTCGGCGTCAACGTAGACAAGAAGAAGATATCCATGGAGGACATAAAGACCTTCTCAAAGCGGGAGGCCGAGGTCAAGCTCTACACAGAGATATCCGCAAAAGTGACAGTAATAGTTGAGGAATAAAGAATGGATGTTTTGGATGTCTCCCTGAACGGGACAGGGTTGACACTTCCCTATTCGATAGAGACTGAAAAGGCTCTGCTCGGAGCCGTGCTCATAGATCAGGGAGTCATGACCGATGTCTATGACATAGTCAGGGCAGAGTATTTCTACTCGAAGAGGAACCAGGGGATCTGGAGAGAGATGCAGCTCATGTATGTCGACTCCAGTCCGATAGATCTCATCACCGTCAACAATGCAGCTCTTTCAGCCGGCATATTCGCTGACGAGAATGAATCGAAGGTCTATCTGGGAGAGATGGCGGACACGGTCCCCAGCCTCTCAAATGCGGTGGAATATGCCAAGATAATCAGGGAGAAATACCTTGCAAGGAGCCTGATGATCACTGCCGCAGACATACTAAAGGAGACCGGCAATGCCCGGGACATGGATGTTGTGCTGGATTCCGCAGAGCAGAGGATATACGATCTGAGACAGGGCAAGGAGACCCAGGGACTGGATAACATATCCATGATAGCCATGCGCTCCTTCGACCATCTCAGAAAGATCACCGGAGCTGAAAAGGATAAGTATCTTGGAGTCCCTACGGGCTTCAGGTTCATTGACAGCAAGTTGGGAAACATGGGCAAGGGAGACCTTGTCATTCTTGCCGCGCGACCGGGCATGGGCAAGACGAGCTTTGCGATAAATGTCGCGATGAACGTGGCCGGAGTCAGCAAGATACCGGTAGCCATATTCTCCATAGAAATGGGCAGCGAACAGCTCTATGAAAGGATGATGTCCGCCTATGCCAGCATAGACTCCACCAAGCTGAGGGTAGGAGATCTTGACAGGGATGACTGGGCAAGCATAGCCAACGCCATGGATGTCCTTTCATCGATGCCGATCTCGATAGACCAGAGCGGTCAGATCAATGTCTCTGACATGAAAGCCAAGGTCAGGAGAAAGAACCAGGAACTCAGGGATAAGAAGGTAGGACTCATCATCGTCGACTACATAGGACTGATGCACTCCGAGAGGAGGATAGACAACAGGGTTCAGGAGGTCAGTGAGATCACAAGAGGACTTAAACTGATGGCAAAAGAGCTTGAAGTGCCGGTACTGGCTCTTTCACAGCTTTCAAGAAACGCTGAAAGACCCGGCCGAGACGGCAGACCGCAGCTGTCAGACCTGAGAGATTCCGGATCCATAGAGCAGGATGCCGATGCAGTGCTATTCCTGTACAGGGATGCGTACTACAACAAGAACGAAGAGGCCGACCAGACTTCGGCCGAGTGTATAATTGCAAAAAACAGACATGGTGAGACGGCAACGGTACCGCTCAGCTGGGACGGCGCTCACACCAGATTCGTCGATGTTGATCTCGTAAGGAATTATGACGGATAAGATCTTCCAGACCATAAAAAAATATGACATGATACAACAGGGTGACACAGTGGCAGTCTGTCTTTCCGGTGGACGGGACAGCATGGCACTGTTTCACTTTATGGTAACCAACCGGCAAAGGTTGGGAATAAAGGTGATGGCCATTCACGTCAATCACGGGCTGAGGGAAGAGAGCCGGCAGGAGGAAGAATTCGTCAAAGGCTACTGTGCATCTTTAGGCATAGAATGCCTGACCAGAAGGCTCGAGATGAACGACAGGCTGAAGCCGGCAGGCCTTTCCACGGAAAGCTGGGCAAGGGATCTGAGGTACCGGTTCTTTGAGGAAGTGGCCGAAAAGCGTTCTGCTAAGCTTGCTACTGCCCACACGGCATCCGACAGGCGGGAGACTGTTCTGTTCAATATCACCAGGGGCACAGGCATCAAGGGCGCTTCAGGAATACCACCTGTCAGAGACAATATCATAAGACCTTTGATCGCCTGCACAAGAAAAGAGATCGAGGAGTATTGCGAAAGGAATTCGTTGAGTTTTGTCACCGACAGGACAAATTTTGAAACGGTCTATTCAAGGAACAAGATAAGGCTGGAAGTGCTTCCTGTGCTAAGGGAGATCAACAGTCGGGCAGAGGAGAGCATAGTGAGCTTCGCCTCCGATGCCGAGGACATATACACACTTTTAACCCAATTAAGTGATAGTCTTTACGAAAGGTCAAAAAGGGAAGACGGACTTGACGCCGCCACCCTGCTGGAGGCTGACGGAATAGTGCTCAGGACTCTTCTGAGAAAGGTGCTCGATGAGAGAGACAGCCTTTCCAGGGATAACCTCACAGCGGTCCTCTCGTTGCTGTCATCAGAAGGACCGAGGAGAGAGATCCAGCTTAAGGAAGACGTTTTTGCTGTAGTCGAAAACGGAACACTGTCTTTCAGCTCGGGCAAGATGCAGAAGGTTGCCGAGGTCGAGATACCCGTAAAGGTCGGAGAGGTCCGGGATATCTTCGGACAGAAGATACTGCTCAGAAAACTGTCGAGCGAAGAGTTTTCGGCTTATGCGGCAAAGGGCAAAGCCTATTTAAAACAGTGCATAGATTATGATAAAATAGGATGTCATCCCGTTCTGAGGAACCGAAGGAACGGAGACACAATCGCCCTCGGAAAGAGGAAAGTCACCAAGAAGGTGAAAAAGCTTCTGATCGAAGACAAGGTGCCTCTTGCACAGAGAGATCTAACCCCGATCCTCTCTGACGAGAGCGGGAGGGTGATCTGGATGAAGGATTACGGTGTGTCTGCTTTATTCGCGGCAGATGAAGATACCGTTTCCGCAATATATATTGAGCTTATGTGAATCACTTTACGAGGTAGTAAGATGAATAAGGACATAAACGAGGTTTTGGTCGACGAAGAAACACTTAAGGGCATCGTAAAGAGGCTCGGAAAAGAGATCACAAGGGATTATGAGGGGAAAAACCTGTTTCTCATAACCATTCTAAAGGGAGCCGTGGTGTTCCTGACGGATCTCATGAGGAGCATCGAGTGCGAGTGCCGGATCGACTTCATGGTCGTATCCTCCTACGGAGCTTCCACAAAGACTACAGGCAACGTGAAGATAGTCATGGACATAAATCAGAGCCTGGAAGACAAGGATGTTCTGATCGTGGAGGATATCCTGGATTCGGGCTATACGCTGAGCTTTGTGAAGAACCTTCTTCTGAGCAGAAACCCCAAAAGCCTTGAGATATGCACGCTTCTCGACAAGCCGGAGAGACGCGCAGTCGACATCAAGGTAAAGTATATCGGCATGCAGGTGCCGGATGCATTCGTAGTCGGGTACGGGCTGGACTATGATGAAAAATACAGGAACCTTCCGTACATAGGTGTCCTGAATCCGGAAGTCTACCGGAAATAGACAAGTTACCAGAATAAGGAGTAATACTTTGAACAACAACAGACGCAGACAGCAGATACCGTTCCTATTGCTGCTCCGGTTCCTTCTGGGATTTGCGCTCTTTTTCAACCGCGGAAATTCCAACAAGGAGACCGTAAAGACAAGTGAGATCATAGATCTGTTCAGGACACATCAGGTGACTGAGTACTCCCTGAACATGGGAAACGGTGCGCTTGAGATAACAAAGGGCAGCGATGCCGAAAAGATCTACTACAGGGTCCCGGATGTCTACTCATTCCTTGAAAAGATCGACCCGTATGTGGAAGAGTACAATGAGATACATCCGCTCAACCCGATGGTATATAACTGGACCGTTCCGGCTCAGATACCTGCGTGGGTGAGCATCATACCATATATTCTGATGATGCTGTTCCTGGGATTCCTGTTCTACATGATGTACAATCAGTCGAGCGGAGCCAGGGGCATGTCAGTGGGCAGAGCCAAGACAAAGGACGCCTCGACGGACATCAAGGACAGGAAGACCTTCAACGATGTAGCCGGTGCGGACGAGGAGAAGGAGGAGCTTGTCGAGATCGTCGACTTTCTCAAGAACCCGGGCAAGTTCAATGCTCTCGGAGCAAGAGTCCCGAAGGGCGTGCTGCTCGTGGGCCCTCCTGGAACAGGTAAGACACTGCTGGCAAAGGCCACTGCAGGTGAAGCAGGCGTGCCGTTCTTCTCGATATCAGGCTCTGACTTCATCGAGCTGTATGTAGGTGTCGGTGCATCAAGAGTAAGAGATCTCTTTGACAAGGCAAAGAAGAATGCTCCTGCGATCATATTCATAGATGAGATCGATGCGGTCGGCAGACAGAGAGGCGCCGGTCTCGGCGGCGGCCAGGATGAGCGTGAACAGACCCTCAACCAGCTGCTCGTTGAGATGGACGGTTTCGAAGGAAACACCGGCGTCATCGTAATGGCTGCTACCAACAGAGCTGACATACTCGATAAGGCTCTGCTTCGTGCAGGACGTTTCGACAGGCAGATATATGTCGGCGTTCCTGACATCAAGGGCAGAGAGGAAGTTCTCAAGGTCCATTTCAGGAACAAGCCTATCGCTCCTGATGTAGATCTTAAGACAGTTGCAAGATCCACTCCGGGCTTCACCGGCGCCGATCTTGAGAACCTGGCCAATGAGGCTGCTCTCCTTGCCGCAAAGGCAGGCAGGAAGGCCATAACACAGAAGGAGATAGACCGGGCGACCATCAAGGTCATTGCCGGACCGGAAAAGAAGTCAAGGGTCGTCACACCTGAAGAGAAGAAGCTGGTCAGCTATCACGAGGCCGGACATGCTATCGCCCACTGGTACTGCCCGACAGCAGATCCTGTACAGGAGATATCCATCATTCCGAGAGGAATGGCAGGAGGCTATACGCTTTCCCTTCCTGAGAACGATTCCAATTACACCACCAAGACACAGATGGAGGAGGAGATCGTCACGCTCCTCGGCGGCAGATGTGCTGAGAAGCTCATCCTTGAGGATATCTCAACGGGAGCTTCAAATGACCTCGAAAGGGTCACCAGTGTTGCCAAGGCAATGGTCACAAGGTACGGCTTCTCCGACAGGCTTGGAAACGTCGTTTACGGTTCAGACCCCGGACAGACCTTCCTCGGAAGAGATTACACTCAGGGCAAGGGCTATTCAGAGGCTGTTGCAAGTGAGATAGACGTCGAAGTCAGAAGGATCGTTGATGAGGGCTACAGAAAGTGCATGAACATCCTCTCCACACATGTGGACAAGCTTCATATCGTTGCCAAGGAGCTCATGGAATATGAGAAGATCTCCGGAGAGCGCTTCAAGGAGCTGATGAGCGACGACTATGTCGAGGAAAAGGCAGAAGCCGAGAAGGAAGCCGAAAATACTGTGGCCCGGAAAGCCGTACGGCCTCGGACCCCTGCAGAGGAAGCCGGCAAGGCTGCCGATGAAACGGTCGAAGCGGTTGAAGAGAGTTCCGTGAATGCTCGGGAAGCTACAGAAAAAGTTCCTACGAAGACAGACAACAAGACAGAACAGTAACTGCAAGAGCCTTCGGAAAGCGCATTTCCGAAGGCTCTTTTCTGTGTCCTGTTCAAATTGACACAGACATATAAAAAATCTATAATCAAGTAAAAGGAAACCGTCGGAGGAACCGTCCATGGCAGTCAAGGTGAACATAAGGAGCAAAGGGCTTTTCAAGAAGACTCCCAAGTTCGAAGAGATCATTTTTCCGGGCATGAGCTACGGGATCATGGATGAGGCCTTCAGACTTGAGAGGGGGAAGACTTCGGAATGGACAGTCGTCTTCAACCTTTCCAAGATCGGTAGAGGCTATGAAGTGAGGATAGGTAAGGGAGAGATAGATCTCTCGATGCCGCTTCCGACGACAGACGCAGATATACTGTTCTTCTACAGCTACATAAAGAAGCTCTGTGAGCTTATGAAGACGGATGTATTCTACAGGGACGGCGTCAGGACAACGTTCGACATGGTCGATGACTGCATCGTCCGGGACGCAAAGACAAGTGAAAAGGCTCTTTCCGAGATGAAGGAGAAAGTCCTTGGCGGCGGAGGCCCGATGTACATTTTCGCGGTTCAGAACCCGATATGCCTGGGCAGGCGGGAGCTGGAAGTGATCAGGGGCAATTCAAAGATATTTGAGGATGTGCTGGATATTCTTCAGAAAAAGGATGTGTTCTATGCTGCCCCCAAACTGTACAGGAAGAAGGACAGTGAGGACATATTCGGAGTGTATTCTCTGACAGACGGCGTGCCGACAGTACTCCCGTATTCTCCGAGCCTCATAGGCAACAACACGGTGACAGTCAGTGAGTGGTATGTAGGCCTTATAGGCGAAACGGAGAACGGAGTCGCGATGATCGGACAGATCCCGTACGAGAAGTTCACGGAAAAAGCTGACAGGAGCGATGTTTATGACACCGATCATTTTGTGGCAAGGCTCGATACGTCGCAGATGAAGAAGTTGCTTGAGGAGGAGTCATGAAAGTCATAGATGTTTATTCACAGTATTTCGCGGCACAGTGCACGTTCAACGGAGTCGAAAGGCATCGGGCGGCGGTAAGACTGACCGCTACCAGCGATGAGGGCATCATCTCATATGATGTAGGGGTATCCTTCTTTCCTCACCGGGATCCGGAGGATTTCTCCATAAGCTATGATGCCCGGTCTGAAAAGAGGATATTCTCGGCGAAGGGCAGACGATCCAAGAAGAAGGAAGAGAACTTCATGGCATCCTTCAGGGATGAGGCTGACCGGCTGGCAGAAGAGTTAGGTGGGATGATCGACTGGGATGCTCCGCTTATCGAAGCGAGGTGGGGCTGAATGGAGAGATTCAAGCTCAAGGGGATATACAGGCACTACAAGGGCGACTACTATCTGTTGGAGGATGTCATATATCATTCCGAGACAGGAGAAAAGATGGTCGCTTACAGGCAGCTCTACGGTGAGGGGCGACTGTGGTGCAGACCATACGATATGTTTTTCGAGGAAGTTAACAAGAACGGACAGAAGTACAGGTTCGAGTTGCAGGAAATAGAGAGCGTGAAGGAGAAAACAGATGAAAACGCCTGAAGAGAGAAGGACACTTAACAACGAAAAGCTGAAGACCAGAGGCATAGCAATGCTGGAGATGCTTCCGGTCATCGAGGAGTCAATCGCAGACAGACTCAGGAGCTTTGATGAGATATGCGAAAGAGCCGTCGCAACACTGCTGTCGACTCAGGTCGCATGTGACATCAACGAAGGCAATTATGACGAATCGGTATCGTTCTTCCTCAAGAAGCTGGATGAGTTCGGTGTTTCTTTCAAGCTCAATCCGGTGGAGAAGAGAGTGTTCAACGGCACCTATTCAGAACAGGATGCCGTGGATGTGTCATGGGAATATGAAGCATACTGGGCTCTGGCCTGGGCGCTCGGACTTGTTGAAAACATAGAGAACGGTGGAGAACCCTGTGACGTTTACACAGCCATCCAGCTGGTGGGCGACTGTGAGGACATGGAACAGTTCAAGGCAAATTGCAAGCTGAGGGATACCGACGAGCTGCTTGACATGCTCGACCTGTATTACAGGTATCACTGGGCGACTACCGAAAAGAGGATCAAGCCGGAGACCGAGGTCGGCGGACTTGACGACGAGATAGTCATGGAGAGAAGAAGAGGTCTTGAGTGGCTGTTCTCAGAGGAGAACAACTGGTTTGATATAGCATTGAATACCTGACAGGTATGACGGCACGTCATGCCTTGCGGAGAGGCTGCGGGGCACTTCGTTCCCTGCAGCTTTTTTACAGGAAAGTCGGCATGAGTGTTTTGACAGGAGCAGATATGTATAAAGACAAAAAGATCGCAGCGATAGTGGTCCGGGCGGGAAAAGGCACCAGGATGGGCTTTGACAAGATGCTCGTCGAGATCGAAGGAAAGAGCGTAGTGAGAAGAAGCGTTGAGGCCCTTTCCCAAAATGCTCTGGTGGATGAGATAATCATCGCGGCAGGAGACAATATCGAAGGAATAAAGAAGGAATGCGGCAGCATCGGAAAGATCAGCCGGATAGTAAGAGGCGGCAAGACCAGGAACATCTCAGTCAAGAATGCACTTGCCCGGGTAAAGGACCGGGAATATGTGGCGATACATGACGGAGCCAGACCTTTCGTCAGCCAGAGGCTGATTAACGATGTGATACGGGCAGGATGCGAATATGGGGCGGCCATTCCGGCTGTTGGAGAGGTAAACACCGTAAAGGTCGTCGAGAACGGCTTCGTCTCGACCTCTCTGGACAGGAGCAGGATATATGCAGTACAGACTCCGCAGGTGTTCAGCCTCCGGCTCTACAGGGAACTGTCCTCTCATTTTGAGGATGACAGCGTGACGGACGATTCACAGATATTTGAGAAGGCCGGAAGACCGGTCAAAGTGGTCGAAGGAGATAGAGATAATATAAAGCTTACCACGAAGGAAGATCTCAGGAGGAAAGACATGATGAGGATCGGACACGGATATGACGTTCACAGACTGGTGGAAGGCAGACCGCTGATAATGGGAGGAGTCACGATCCCGTATGAGAAGGGACTTGACGGACACTCCGACCGGGATGTGGTCGTACACGCAGTCATAGATGCTCTTATGGGTGCGGCAAACATAGGAGATATCGGAGGTCATTTCCCTGACAGCGACGAAAGATACAGGGGAGCAGACAGCCTTAAGCTTCTGCGGGAGACAGCAAGGCTCATTAAGGAAGAGGGCTACGGCATAGTCAATGTCGATGTCACCATCCTTTGCCAGAGGCCCAAGCTTGCACCGTATAAGAATCAGATGGCTGAAAACATGGCCGCTGCCATGGGAATAGATCCCGATTGCGTATCGGTCAAGGCCACTACTGAGGAAGGGCTCGGCTTCACCGGAAAAGGAGAGGGCATAGCCTGCCACAGCGTTGCGTTAATAAGCAGATAAATCTACATATTAATAAAGAATGACAAAAGGGGGTGTGAATATTCACATCTTTTTTTGTATGTGATAAAATAATATGATAGAGAAATTGGCAGATAAGGGACGGATCCTTGTCTGAATCACGCATATACATACATAGAAGGGCAAAGATGAATTTTACGGGATTTCTGACCAGTCTCCTCTCTGTGCTGAAGAGTATCAGCATCATGGATTTACTGGACATGGGCATCATTGCAGCACTTATCTACTACGTGCTGAAGTCACTCAAACACACAAGGCTGTTTGAGCTTTTGAGATGGGTGGTCATAGTCTTCCTTCTGTACATCCTGGCCACACAGCTCAGGCTGAAGACAGTCTCCTGGCTGATCGAGAGGCTGATGAGCGTTGCGTTCATAAGCTTCCTCGTTGTGTTCCAGCCTGAACTGAGAAGAACGATAGAACAGCTCGGCTCAGGCAAGATATTCGAGTTTTCACTGTTCAGGAGGACGGCTCCTGAAGAGAGGGAAGTGGACAGGCTGAGAAAGGCCATTGCTGCCGTCTGCGACGGTGTCGAGAGAATGAGTGAAAAGCAGACCGGAGCTCTCATCGTCATGGAAAAGTTTTCAAGTCTTCAGGAGATCAAGCCTTCCGGCACTCCGATAAACGCGGACGTAACGCCGGAGATAATTGGCACGATATTCTACGAAGGAACTCCTCTGCATGACGGCGCCATGATAATACATGACGGAAAGATAACCTATGCCGGATGCGTACTGCCGCTCAGCGACAACCTGGAGATCAGCAAGGACCTGGGCACCAGGCACCGCGCGGCTCTGGGACTGTCTGAGATATCCGATGCGATCATGCTGGTCGTCAGTGAGGAAACAGGCATCATCTCGATAGCCCAGAAGGGCGAGATCGTGAGAGGACTTGACAGAGAGGGCCTTTACAACATCTTGAACATGGAATTCGTTGACCCTATACTGGCCGCCAAGAACGGAGGCAAGGGCCTTTTCAGGAGGAAAGAGATTGAAAAGCGGTAAATTTTCACGTCTTCTCGACAACAACAGGTTCCTTTTCCTGATATCGGTGCTCGGTGCCGTACTCCTCTGGGGCTATGTCGTGGTTTACGTAAACAATCAGCACAGTACGGTCATCAAGAACGTACCGATTAACATACAGTACAGGCAGAGCCTGTATCAGTCCATGGGGCTCGATGTCATTGAAATGGATGTCGACACCGTTGACGTGTATGTCTCCGGAGCAAGAAGCGCCACCGGCGATCTTTCAAAGGAAGACATAATCGTGTATCCGAACATCACTGCTATCGACGGCTCGGGGATATACACCTTTACGCTGACGGCAGAGAAGACCTCCAGCGTCAAGAACTTCAATATTGATTCACTGAGCCAGGACTATGTGACAGTGCGGTTCGACACGCTGACGACCAAGGAGTTCACATTGTCCATGGATATCTCCAGCATAGTCGTTTCGGGAGACAACATAGTCGGCGTGGCCACGGTCAATCCTTCCACGGTGATCATTACCGGCCCGAAGAACAAGGTCGACAGCATTAGGAGAGTAGTCGCCGTTACGGAGATGGAAGAGACCATTTACCAGACGACGGTCAAGCCTGCGACGATCATCATGTATGATGAGAACGGCGCAGAGGTCGACAGGAACCGGATGACCTTCAGCGACGATCAGGTCGAGATCACGATACCTGTACTTTCGGAAGTGACTCTTCCAATAAAAGTCGAGTACGCCAATATACCTCAGGGTTTTGATACCGATGTGCTGCACCAGTCACTGTCCAGAAGCGAAATACATCTGGCAGTACCAAGCAGCATAGCTCCTTCCCTTACAGACTATGTGGTGGGATACATCGACCTGTCAACACTGAAAACGGATGAACCATACACATTTGAGATAAAGCTTCCTACGGGCTACATGGCCATGGATGAGACCACCCGGGTCTCGGCGAACATTTCTTCGTCCAACCTGTCCGAAAAGGTCATAACCGTAGATGAGATAAAGGTGATCAACGACGCAGACGAGAAGGTATCCGTCCTCACAAAGGAAATCACCAATGTAGTGCTCATCGGAGAGACTGAGCGGATCGAGAGCCTGAGCGAAGGCGGAGTCATTGCTCAGGTGGATGCTGCCAGGATCGGTTCGGGACAGGGCACGAAATCAGTAGAGGTCGAATTCCTGATCCCTTCCACTGACAAGGTATATGTCAGGGGTGTATATCTGGTAAACATAAAGATCTGATCTGTTCCACGGAGGAGCCCATGATAATATGCAACAACATAAGGCTCGGCGTGGACTCCCGTGAGGAGGATGCTATCTCCGCGGCAGTAAGAAAGAGCAGGCTGAAACGCTCCCGGATCAGAGAGTGCTGGATAAACAAGGTCAGCATCGATGCAAGAAAAGGAAAGGTGTCACTTGTTTACAGCGTCGGCATGTCGCTTTCCGACATTTCTCTGGAGACTGCGTTATGCGCCAGGGATCCCGACATGCAGCTCGGCGCTGCTGAGGATATCAGCTTTGCCGTCGGTCCGACACCCATCGAGACCAGGCCGATAGTCATCGGCTTCGGCCCTGCCGGCTTTATGCGGGCACTGGTGCTCGCCCAGATGGGAATGAAGCCTCTGGTGATCGAACAGGGCGGGAGCGTCGACGAGAGGAATGAAGCCGTAAAGAGGTTTGAGACACTGAGAAGGCTTGACACTTCCACAAACGTGCAGTTTGGCGAAGGAGGGGCAGGAACCTTTTCCGACGGGAAACTGACGACCAGGATAAACGATCCCAGATGCAGCTGGGTGCTCCGACAGCTTGTAAGCCACGGGGCTCCTGATGAAATAACAAAGAAGGCGAAGCCGCACATAGGAACAGATCTTCTGGGAGATGTGGTAAAGAACATCAGGGAAGATATCATATCAAAGGGCGGTGAGGTGCTTTTCAACACCAGGATGACGGATATCGTCACAAGGAACGGAAGAGTATGTGCCGTCAGAACTGACAGGGGAGAATTTCCGGCGCAGACCGTGATCCTTGCGACCGGGCACTCCGCAAGGGATGTGTTCGGGATACTTGAAAACAGGGGGGCCGTACTCAGGGCAAAACCGTTCTCGGTGGGAGTGAGGATAGAACACCTTCAGGATGATATAGACAGGTCGCTTTATCATGCTCTTGCCGGTCATCCGAACCTTTCGAAGGGAGAGTATCAGCTTTCCTGGACGAAGGGGGAGAGGGGAGTATACACCTTCTGCATGTGCCCGGGAGGAACAGTCGTTGCTGCCCGGAGCGAGACCGATACAGTGGTGACCAACGGTATGTCAAGGCATGCCAGAGATGGCAGAAACTCCAACAGCGCTTTGGTGGTCTCTGTCAGCGACAAGGATTTTGACTCGGATTACAGAAAGCGGATAAGCTTCCAGAGGGAACTTGAACACAAGGCTTTTCTGCTGGGCGGCAGTGATTACTCTGCGCCGGCACAGACGGTCGGCAGGTTCCTTGAAGCAAAACCGGGCTTGGATATAAAGAGGATAACACCTACATATCCTCTGGGAGTAAAGGAGGCTGACTTTGACCTCCTGTTTCCTGATTTTGTTGCCAAGGGACTGAGAGACGCTCTTCCGGTCATGGACACCAGGATAGCGGGATTCGCTGTTCCGGACGCCGTGCTTACTGGTCCGGAGACAAGGACATCATCGCCTGTCAGGATCGAGAGAAATGGAGAATATGAGAGCAGGATAGGGGGGCTGTATCCTGCCGGAGAAGGAGCCGGTTATGCCGGCGGCATCATGAGCGCTGCAGTTGACGGCGTCAGAGTGGCCCAGCAGATCTGCACTCTTTACAGGGCGAAGGATCGAAGTGACGTGATTTAAAATAATTACTGAGGTATAGATGATTTACAGAAAATGGAAAGTGGGCCGATACCCCGAGGGACAGGTTAGACAGCTGTCAGGTGACCTCGGAGTCGGAAGCCTTCTTGCCAAGGTCCTCATATCCAAACAGGTCACGGACAGGCTTTCCGCAAGGGAAAGATTCCTGTCTGACACGCCGCTTTCTGACCCGTTTCTTCTTAAGGACATGGACAGAGCGGTGGAGAGGATATGGAGAGCCGTCAGGAACGAGGAGAAGATAGTCGTCTACGGCGACTATGACGTTGACGGAGTATGTGCTACGGCAACGCTCTATTCGTATCTTGAGAGCATTGGCGCGAGGGTATACTACAAGCTCCCAAACAGAGAGAGCGAAGGGTACGGGCTCAACAGTGACGTGCTGACAAAACTGAAGGAAAAAGGTGTGGGCCTGGTCATCACTGTCGATAACGGTATCGCGGCGATAGAGCAGGTGGAACACGCTAATTCCATAGGTCTGGATGTCGTAGTGACTGACCATCATATCCCAAAGGACACTCTTCCGGCCGCATGTGCGGTCGTTGATCCACTGAGAGCAGACGACACCTCTCCCTGCAAGGTGCTTGCGGGAGTCGGCGTGGCTTTCAAGCTGGTATGTGCCATGGAGGAGGCGGACTGTTCCGACCTTGTCGATTTCTATGCAGACTATGTCGCTGTCGGCACCATAGCTGATCTCATGCTGATGGAGGGTGAGAACAGGACACTGGTCAAGACAGGACTCGACATGCTCAATAACGACCCGAGGACCGGCTTTGCTGCACTGATGAAAGTCAGCGGTCTGGACAACAGACAGGTCACGAGCGAGAATGTCTCCTACACCATAGCCCCAAGGATAAATGCCGCCGGCAGGATCAAGGATGCAACCGAAGCTCTTGAACTGCTCCTGTGTGACGATGAAGTCTTGGCCTGTGAAATGGCTGATGCACTTGAGGCTGAGAACCGAGAGAGACAGGAGATACAGAACAGGATCGCAGAGGATATCACTGCGGAACTGCAGGACAATGACCGGATCCTGAAGGATAGGATCATCGTTGTCTGGGGAGAGGATTATCATCCGGGCGTCATAGGCATAGTCGCTTCAAGGCTCGTGGAAAGGTATTCAAAGCCGGCCATAGTGTTCACAAGAGACGGAGATGACTTCAAAGGAAGCGGAAGAAGCGTAAAAGGATTCAATCTCCATAAGGCGTTGGATGAGACCAGTGAGTATCTGATCGGTTTCGGAGGTCACGAGCTAGCAGCGGGAATGACAATAGCCGAGGAGAATCTTGAGAACTTCAGGAAGCGGATAAATGAACTGGCCAAGAATGATGTAAATCTGCTGAGGACGGCGGATCTTGATGCGGGATGTCTCGTCTCCCTCGGGGAGATCAACACACAGAATGTCAGCCAGATAGATATCCTTCAGCCGTTCGGCAACGGAAATCCGAGCCCTTCTTTCGTGGCGACAGGAGCTCAGATCACCGCAGTCATCCCGGTGTCGGGAGGAAAGCATGTCAGGATCAAGATAACTGACGGAGCGTATTCTCTTGCAGGAATAATGTTCAACACTTCTCCTGCAGAGATAGCCTTTGCGCCGGGCGACATGGTTGATGTCTGCTTTACAGTGTCGATCTATTCTTCTGAAATGGGTGACACGGTATCCGCAAGGATCAGGGAGATCAGGCCGGCAGGACTGTCAGACTCCATCGTGGACTCCTACGATACATATAACCGGTTCAAGAATGGTTTCCTGCTCTCGCGGGAAGAAAAGCGTCAGCTCCGTCCGGACAGAAACGATGTGGCTGCCATCTACAGGGCCATAGCGCAGGGGAGGGTCCATGCGGACGATCTCAGACCCCTGTTCATGCAGTTCTCGGATATGCCCAGCGGAAAGATACGGGTAATAATTGATGTCCTGCTCGATCTCGGACTGATAGAGGTCAAAAGGGGCGATTACATAAACTGCTTTGCACCCGTACGGGTGGAAGGAAAGAAGGACTTAATGTCCAGCAAACTACTGCTTTCATTGCAGTGAAAGGAGGATGCCGTGAAATACGAAGCTTTGAAAAAACTGCTTATTGAATCCGGAAGACAATATGACCTTGAGCTTATAGACAGAGCTTTCGAGCTTGCCGACAAAAGCCATGCCGGACAGTTCAGGAAGACCGGTGAGCGGTACATTGAGCATCCTCTGGAGGTGGCAGGCATACTCGTGGAACAGGGCATGGATTCCGCGACGATCGCCGCGGCAATAATGCATGACGTGGTCGAGGACACCGAGGTCACCATCGAGGATATAGAGAAGAATTTCAACGAGGACATTGCGCGGCTCGTCGACGGCGTCACGAAACTTGGTAAGATCCAGTTTTCCACCGTTGAGGACGAGCAGGCCGAGAACCTGAGAAAGATGTTACTTGCCATGAGCAAGGACGTCAGGGTCATGATCATAAAGCTCGCCGACAGGCTCCATAACATGAGGACAGCGGCGGGATGGTCTCCGCAGAAGCAGAGAGATAAGGCCCTCGAGGTCATGGACATCTATGCGCCGATAGCCCAGAGGCTGGGAATGAGCAAGATCAAGGATGAACTGCAGGATATATCCCTGAAGATCCTTGACCCTATCGGTTATGCGGATGTGCAGCATGTCATCGAAGGAAATATCAACGCCCAGAAGTTCGTTGACGATACAGTCAGTGTGATCAAGGCCAAGCTCGATGAGTTCGGGATAAAGGACGCTGCTGTGTTCGGAAGGGTGAAAAGCGTCTACGGCGTTTACAGAAAGGTATACATTCAGAACAGAGACTACGGTGAGATATATGACATCTACGCCGTGAGGATAATTCTGCATACTGTCCAGGAATGCTATAACGCCCTGATGATCGTTCATGACATGTATCGTCCCGTACCTTCAAGGTTCAAGGACTATATCTCATCGCCTAAAGCCAACATGTATCAGTCGCTGCACACCAGCGTGATCGGCAACACCGGAACTCCGTTCGAGATCCAGATCAGAACCTGGGATATGCATTACATCGCTGAATACGGAGTAGCTGCACATTGGAAATACAAGAGCGGCATCGAAGGTGATGACGACATGGAGGACAGGCTCAGGTGGGTCAGACAGCTCCTGGAAAGACAGCAGGAATCAGATGACGGTTCCGAGCTTCTTCGGGGAATAAAGAGCGACCTGGTTCCTGATGAGATATATGTATTCACTCCTAAGGGAGATGTAATCAACCTGCCGGCAGGCGCGACCGCCATCGACTTTGCCTACGCCATTCACTCCGCCGTCGGCAACAGGATGATCGGAGCCAAGATCAACGGTAAGATGGTGCCGATCGATTACAGGGTCAATAACGGTGAGATAATCGAGGTCGTCCTCGGGCCTAAGGACAAGGGCCCGTCCAGAGACTGGCTGAATATCGTAAAGACTTCAGAGGCCAGGAGCAAGATCAGAGCCTGGTTCAAGAAGGAGAGAAAGGAAGAAAACATCGAAGAGGGCAGGAATGCCCTTGAGAAGGAGCTCAGAAGAAATCTCATAAACGTTCCGGATCGGGAATACGACGAATTCGTCGAGACTCTGGCAAAGAGACTGAAACTGAACACGCGGGATGAGCTATATGCCTCCATCGGATACGGCGGAATGCAGATGTCCAAGGTCATTTTCAGGGCAAAGGACATGTATGCCAAGATACAGAAGGAGACGGCGGAGCCGGAACCGGTCGTCAAGGTGGTGGCTCCTGTAAGGAAGGCAAAGAGCAGCAACGGCGTCATCGTCGAGGGCCTGGAAAACTGCCTGGTTAAATTCTCCAAATGCTGCAATCCTCTGCCGGGCGATGATATAGTCGGCTTTGTAACGAGAGGCTCAGGCGTTTCGATACACAAGAAGAACTGTGTTAATGCGCAGCCTGAGAGCATCAGCCCTGAAAACAGAAACAGATGGGTGAATGCCTACTGGGCCGAAGACATAAAGGAAGACTTCAAGGCAAACCTTGAGATAATCGCGCTTGATAACGGCATGGCCTTCGCAGATGTATCAAACATCCTGTCAAACATCAGGGTCCCTATATTTGCCCTGAATGCCAGGCAGACCAGTGACGGAAGGCTCGGCATGAACGTCACCATAGGAGTGGCCAACACCGAGCACCTTAACAGCATCATCGCAAAGCTCAACAAAGCCAAGACGATAATTTCAGTAGAAAGAGTTTGAAGACATGAGAGCAGTAATACAGAGAGTCAAGAATGCTTGGATCACCGTCAACGGCGGTGAAAAGCAGTACATGGACGCCGGTCTTGTAGTCCTTTTCGGAGTCAAGGAGGGCGACGACCCGCGGGACACGCGGGCGGTTGCAAAGAAGATCGCGGATCTCAGGATCTTTGAGGACCGGGATGGAAAAATGAACATTGGCAGCATTGAGCTGGGTCTTGACTGTATGGTGGTAAGTCAGTTCACGCTGTATGCTGATACAAAGAAGGGCAGGAGACCATCCTTCGTCAAGGCGGCAAGGCCCGAGACTGCGATCCCGATTTACGAAAAGTTTCTTTCCGAGATACAGTCGGCTGGCTTTAAAAAGGTCGTGCACGGAGAGTTCGGCGCGGACATGCAGATAAACCTCACAAATGACGGTCCGGTGACCATAATCATCGACACCGACGAGTGGAAGAAATAGGAGGAAAAGATGAAACCGTACCATCTTTATGGCAAGGAGCCTTTCTATACCAATTGCTATGTGATCACTGACAACAAGGGAAACCGGGTAATGATAGACTGTTCCGAGGATATCTCAAAGGTCAAGAAGATCCTGGAAAATGACAGAGCCCGGATGAAGGCTATATTCCTCACTCATGGACATAAGGACCATACAGAGACTCTGGCAGAAGCCAGGGAAGCCTTTGACTGTCCGGTATATCTGGGAGAGGAGGATGCCCGGTTGTATGGCTACACAGACACCATACCTTTTGTGGACGAAGCCAGATTCGAAGTGGGAGAGATGAATTTCACGGTCATCGCCACACCGGGACATACTCCGGGAGGCTACTGCATCCTCTGTGACGACATGCTGTTCAGCGGAGACACGCTCTTTGCGGGAACCGTCGGAAGGACTGACCTTGAGGGCGGAGACATGGATGCTCTCATGAAGAGTCTTAAAAAGCTGGTCCGGACGGTGACTGACGATGAAGTCAAGGTGCTTCCGGGACATAATCATTTCTCCAGAATGGGCATCGAGAAGAAAACCAATCCTTTCCTGATCGGAAAATGGGAGAGCGAAGACGATGAGTGAGGATATCAGGCTCGTTCTTGTGAACTATACTAAGAACTATGAAATCGAGCAGCTGTCCAGGATGTTCTTTAAAAAGCTCTCGGTGACGGTTGCCGATAGAAGAGACAGATCGATCAAGAATGATATCATATATATAAGAAGGGGAAGAAAGGGCTTCTTCCTCTATCTTGACTGTCCGAAGGGTAAGGACAGCAGATGGATGATCCTCGAAAAGAACGGTCTCAAAGAGGAAATGCAGCTTTGTATCGCAGCCTACAGGCTCTACCGGAAGGTCACCGGTGCGGGTCTACCTTGGGGCGTGCTTACCGGCGTCAGACCGGTAAGCCTCATGAGAAGACTCTATGCCAGGATGGGCGACATGGAGAAAGTCAGGAAGGTCTTATCGGATATCTATCTTGTTTCTCCTGAAAAGATCAGGCTGCGGGAAGATGTGTTCAACGTGCAGAAGCCCATCCTTGAAGGAACATCCTTCAAGGACTTCAGCATGTACATATCCATACCGTTCTGCCCTTCAAGATGCAGTTACTGCTCATTCGTCTCAGTGTCGATAAAAAGTGCCGGACATCTTATGCAGGGCTATGTCGACAGGCTGTGTGACGAGATAAGGTACACCGCCAAAAGAGCGGAAGAGTGCGGCATGAACCTGAGGACCATATATATGGGCGGAGGCACTCCTACTGCAATCAGCCGGACTCAGCTCGAACAGGTCATGAAGACGGTCGCCGAATGCTTCGACCTTTCCAAGGTCGAGGAGTATACAGTGGAGGCCGGCAGGCCGGACTGCACCGACCGCGAAAAGCTTGAGGTCATCAAGAAATACGGTGCCCGAAGGATATCCATAAATCCTCAGACGCTTTCGGACAATGTCCTCAAGGCCATCGGCAGGGAACACAGTGTACAGGATTTCTATGACTGCGTTAAGATCGCCAGGGAAATAGGTTTTGACTCTATAAATATGGATTTGATCGCCGGACTCCCCGAAGATACGGTCGAAGGCTTTGAAAAGAGCCTTCGAGGCTGTATCGAGCTGGGTGCTGAGAACATAACCGTTCATACTCTCACGCTTAAGCGAGCCTCCAATCTTGTGATCAAGAATGAGGAGCACGTTTACGATGACGTGGAGCGGATGATAGAGAAGAATTCGATGCTCTACGACAGCGGATACATGCCGTACTATATGTACAGGCAGAAATCGACAGTGAAGAATCTTGAAAACGTTGGCTTTTCACAGATTGGTCACGAAAGCCTGTATAATATATACATAATGGAAGAGGTACAGACCATCATCTCATGCGGAGCGGGTGGAGTATCCAAGGTCATCGGGAAGAACGGAGAGATCAAGAGGATATCAAACTTCAAGTATCCCAACGAGTACAACAAGGATTTCGAAGCTATCCTTAAACGAAAGGACGAGGTCTTCGACATATGGCAGCAATTTGGATCCCAAAAAGGCTAGTCGATCTAAGCCTCATAAATACTCGGGCACAGTCAAAGCGGTCTTTTGTCAGGCACTGTGAATTTGAGTATGAATCGAGGATTTATGCTGCGGCAAAGGAGATCGTCGCAGAAGACAGGCATGTGGTCCTGGTAAGCGGGCCTTCCTCGTCGGGAAAGACCACTTCTTCCCTTAAGCTCAGAGACAAGCTTATAGGCATGGGCAGGCAGTCACGGGTGGTCTCGATGGACAACTTCTACAAGAACCTGGATGTTTACCCGAGGCTCGAGGACGGTTCCAAGGATCTTGAAAACGTGACCGGGCTGGAGTTGGATCTGTTTGCAGACTGCGTCAGAAAGCTTCTGGCGGACGGGAAGGCGATGTTCCCGAGATTTGACTTTGCGTCTGAAACCAGACAAGACGAAGCTGAACCAATAGAGATCGGCGACGGAATACTCATTGTTGAAGGCATACATGCCTTGAATCCGCTTGTGCTCGAAAAGCTCCCTGAGGATGAAAGGTTTGCAATCTACGCCAGCCCAAGGGAAGAGTACAGCTACAGAGGACAGAAGGTACTTCCCACCAGAGACATCAGGCTTATGAGGAGGATGATCAGAGATTACAAGCGGAGAGGAAATTCACCTTGGAATACCATCGAGGTCTGGCCAAAGGTCTGCGAGGGCGAAGACAAATACATAAAGGTGTATAAGCCGAATGCCGACTATATCCTCGACACATCGTTCAGCTATGAGCTGCTCATCATGAACTCGGAGCTACAGAACTTCAAGGGATACGCAGACGATTCGATCCCGGGCATGAGGCTGGGAGAGCTGCTGAACATATTCAAGAACTTGGACAGCCTTTCCGTGGGATATGTTCCACGGGGCTCCATGCTCAAGGAATTCTACGGATAAGCCCCCATACAGGGTTTATATATACTTAAGCAATTATTTTTCTTTAGATCAAAGGAGTATGAACTATGGGATTATTTGACAATATCGCTGAAAGCGTTGCAAAGTTTACAGACAAGGCTGTTGATGCAGCTCAGGACGCATTCGAGAAGGCAAAACAGAACGAGACATTCAAGAATTCTGCTGATGCAGCAGGAAATCTTTGGGACAAGGCTCAGGCTGCGGCTTCCAATGCTTACGAGTCAAGCAAGAAGAAGGTCGAGGAAATGACCCTGACAAAGGACATGGACAAGGCTTACAAGCAGCTCGGTGCTCTCGTATATACGCTTGCAAAGACAGGCGAGAAGAATGACGACCTGGTAAAGCAGTATGTCGATGATATCGCGGCTATCGAGAAGAAGATCGAGGCCCTCAAAGATACAGTTGACGATTTCTCCATTGCTGACATCGAGAAGGCTGCAGATGACCTTGCCGCGAAGGCTGAGGAAGGCGCTCTTGAGCTCAAGCTCGGCGCAGACGAGATCGCTGACAAGGCAGAGGAGAAGATTGCTGACGTCAAGGACGACATCGATGAGTACTTTGACAAGGTGAGAGCCGGCGTAGAGGAGAAGGCCGTTGAAGTTGCAGTAGAAGTTGAGGATGTTAAGGCTGACGTTGAGGAAGCTGTCCTTGATAAGGTCGACGAGGTCGAGGCCGCTATCGATAACGCAAAGGAAGCTGTCAAGGAGAAGATCGACGACATCCTTGAGTAAGGTGCGTTTGACAAGGAACTTTGAAAATGGCACGGCATATTGCTGTGCCATTTTTTCGGTGAGGATGCGCATTTTTGGCCGATTTGGATTGAAATCGACGGGCGCATAGTGTAAAATTAAGTGAATACATATAGAGATTATATATATAAATCAGATTTTTGACTTTCGGAGGTTATTTATGGTAGTAGCTGGCGATTTTCGCAATGGCGTGACATTTGAAGAAGACGGTAACGTAATGCAGGTTATCGAATTCCAGCATGTAAAGCCAGGTAAAGGCGCGGCTTTTGTAAGAACAAAAGTCAGAAACGTCATTACAGGCAGCGTGGTTGAAAAGACTTACAACCCATCAGACAAATTCCCGCAGGCCTTTGTTGAGAGAAAAGAGATGCAGTATCTTTACGATGACGGCGATCTCTCGGTATTCATGGACATGGAGACCTATGAGCAGATCCCGATCAATGCAAGACAGCTCGCTCCTGCATTCAAGTTCGTTAAGGAGAATGAAATCTGCAAGGTCCTCTCATACAAGGGAAATATCTTTGGTGTAGAACCGCCTAACTTTGTGGTTCTCAAGGTCACAAAGACAGACCCTGGTTTCAAGGGCAACACAGCCACAAACACACTGAAGCCTGCAACACTCGAGACCGGTGCTGAGATCAGAGTTCCTCTCTTCATCGATGAGGGCGAGGAGATCCGTATCGACACAAGGACAGGCGAATACATGGAGCGCGCTTGATCCGCTATCGGGAAAGGATACGAACATGAAAACAATTACTGAAAAGCTTGCTTACATCCAGGGCCTGGCAGAAGGTCTTAAGCTTGATACCCGGACACCTGAGGGCAAGATCCTGGCGGCCATCATTGACCTGCTCGAGGATGTTACCGATACTGTCAGCCGGCATGAAACAGACATCGACCAGATCTTTGATGAACTCGATGCTATAGATGAGGATCTCACAGATGTTGAAGATGCGCTTCTCTATGATGATGACGAAGATGATGACGATGACGATGACTGGGACGATGACGACTGGGATGAGATAACAGATGATGAGGATTATTATGATGAAGAGAATCCTCTTTATGAAGTGACCTGCCCGAAGTGCGGCGAAGTAGTAACAATCGACGAAGAAAGCCTTTTCTCCGACGACTGCAGATGCCCTAACTGCGGAACCAAGTTTGAGATCGTCGACGATCTTGAAGAAGACAAAGAGTAAGCCACATAAAAAACAGACATGATCAACGACATGCCCTCCGCAAATCGGGAGGGTATGTTTCAAGGAGAAACAGCAATGAAAAAGCTTTTAAGTATACTGCTCCGGATCGCTTGCATCGTATGCTTTGCTGCATGCGGCTCAAGTAAGAATGAGCCTTCAGAGCAGCCGGATCCTGAAAAGGCAACAGTACAGTTTTCGAGAGGAACATGGAACAGTGATTATACTGAGTTCGTGAATGAGTCAACCGATCTGCATATCACGATCACTTCAGACTTCACTCCTCTCAGTGATGAGGACCTGGTACGGAACTATATGAATGGACGGGATGTCGATCTGTCATCCTGGACAGACGAGGATTATAAGACAGAGATATCGATCCCTGAGGCTGCCTTTGTTAATTACAATAACGGCTACAACACCGGTATCCTCTACGAGAATCTCGCTGCAGAGAAGGCACTTTCAATCAGTGAAGATACATATATAAAGGTATCAACTGGAAAGCTCAAGGATCCATACCCCGACATGACCATGGGAGATGTTTACGATCTGACTCTCAATGGCAAGAATTACCGTGCTATAGACCTCGAGTACATCACAAGCGGACGGTCCGTCTCACAGACCATGGCAGTGAGAAAGGTCGGCAATTACATGCTTATAATCGTGTTCACAGTCACTGACCATGACACGGCTGCCTTAAACGAGATGATCGGTTTCTTCGGCTGATAAAATCGCAATACTTGAAAAGGAACTTCCTTCGATGGGAGTTCCTTTTTTGTATGCATTTGATGACGGATCATCCTTAAGAAAGTATAAACATCAGTCATTTTTTACCACAATGTATGGATTTTTGACAAAGAACAGTGTAAGATATATATTAATGCAGTATATCTGCATTATTAGACGTGCCAAAGAAGAGGTGCGTGTGAAGGGAAAAGATACCCGCAAGCTTTTGCAAAACGGATTTCGATATATTTGAAAGATTAATTCTTGTCAGGGAGAAGGAAAATTGAAATCATTTTTTGAGAAGATCAAAAATGCATTTGCTGGCTTCAACAATGCTCAGAAGATCGCATGCGGTGTTCTGGCGGTCGCGCTTGTCGCAACAGTAGGACTCCGGGCCAGTGCTCTTTCTGGATATGATGATAAGGACAGTACCAGCATTTCGCAACTGTTCTCTTCGATTACGTCCATGTATTCTATGGGTCCTTCGTATTCTTCAGAAGAATCAAAACCGGATGTGGAGATAACGCTCAAGGCATCCAGCGTTGAGGAAGATTTGGAAGTCCAGATCGTGGATGAAAAGGGAAATCTGGTCGTCGGGCCGGAATTTACGCTCACAGTCAAGGCCAAGAACGGAAGCTACAACAAGGACTGGAAGGTCAATGACGGTTTCCTGAAGCTGACAAAGATCGACGGAGGAGAGTATATCGTAACGATCCGGCCGCTCAAGGGATACATAGTCCCTGCCGATGGACTGGAGTGCAAGGTCGAGAAGAAAGTCGCCTACAAGGAAGTCGATGTCAAGGAACTGCTGGTCGACGACAACAAGGTCGACAGCCAAAAGGAAGATGCCGGATATACTCAGACTCCTACGGCTCCTCCGGTGGAGAGGCTGACTGATACGGTAGAGTTCGTTCCTTCATCATCAAGAAACGGCACGGAAAATATAGATAAGTACAAGCCTGTATATGTATCCGGCGGCAACGCTGATTCAGAGGGCAACTATGAGATCCAGCTGGACAACGGACAGCCTAGCGGAGTCTATATTGTTGTAGACCGGGATGGATATGCCGTCAGCGGATACAGATGGGAAAGGCAGGAAGTAGAAGCCGCCTCTGCCCCTAACACCGGTAATGGGGAACCGGGAGAGGGTACCGATGGATCTGATAACCCTTCGCAAGAGGATCCGAGTTCATCAACATCCGATCCGGAGACTCCATCAACACCTGATCCAGAGCCTTCTTCAACACCTGACCCTGATCCGTCAACTCCGCCGGAGTCATCATCAGAACCGATAGCCAGTGAGCCCGTATCAAGTGATCCTACTCCGTCCTCATCAGAGAGCCAGAGTTCAGATCCTGCTCCTTCATCAAGCTCGGAGAACCCTGATCCGTCACAGTCCGATTCTTCAAGCGACAGCACGGGATCAAGTTCTTCTGATGTCTATTCAGGTGACAGCAGCTCTTCGACAAGCTCGTCGCAGAGCTCCGGAAGCAGCGAGACGGAATACAGGGATGTCAAGGTTCCTGTCGACATATTTGGCGCAGATAAGACTCCAGTTAAGGATGAACTGGGAAACAGTATATTCAAGTTCAACGAGGAACAGATAGAACAGCCTACGACCATCTACTACGGATGGCAGACTCTTAACGGCAAGAGATACTATTTCGACAAGAACGGCAAAAAGGTCACGGGCACACAGGTCATTCAGGGAGTAACATACTACTTTGATGTAAACGGTGTCATGGGCAACCGCCTTGGAATAGACGTCTCAAAGTACCAGGGCAATATAGACTGGGCAAAGGTCAAGGCAAGTGGTGTTGACTATGCAATAATTAGAGTTGGCTACAGAGGCTACGGCACCGGTGTTCTGGTCGAGGACCCAACCTTCAGGAGGAATATTCAGGGCGCTACAGCCGCCGGAATCAAGGTCGGTGTTTACGTATTCTCACAGGCGATCACCACACAGGAAGCCGTTGAGGAAGCATCACTGTGTCTTGAGGCAACAAGAGGCTACGGACTTGCACTCCCTATATTCTTTGACAGTGAGTATTCGACGTCGCGGAGAAGCGGACGTGCGGATCATCTCAGCCAGAGCCAGAGGACAAAGATCGCCATTGCGTTCTGTGAGACTGTAAGGAACGGAGGAAGGGCTGCGGGAATCTATGCCAGCAAGACATGGTTCTATTACCAACTCAATTACTCTGAGATATCAAGATACAGCATCTGGGTCGCACATTACGCACGGGCAACTGATTTCCGGTATCATTATGATATCTGGCAGTATTCCGGAAGCGGGAGGTGTGCCGGAATCAGCGGTGCAGTTGATATGAACCTGATCTACGCGGCATACTAACAGGCAAAGACAGATATACAACAGGATTTTTAAGGGCATGGCCGAACGGCCATGCCCTTAATGATTCCATGTCTATTGATCAGATGTTCTTTCTTTTACGGAACATGTACTCATCAAGCTGAGTCTTGATCTTGTCCGGGATCTCTCTCGGAATAGGGCAGACATATGAGTCTGCAAATCTGAGAGCGAGAGAAACGATGAAGTCCACATCCTCCTTCATCACCTTTGCACTTACGACCTTTGCGTTGTCATATCTTGCGTGAATGATGGCCTGTGAGCTTGGCGAGAACTTGATGAATGAGATAGCAGGCACACCCTTGTCTGCAAAAGCGGTGCTGTCGCTTGAGGCTACGCCGGAAGAGACCTTGACACTGTAACCCAATTCATCAGCAAAGGCTCTTATTATGTCAACACCGCAGTCTGCACAGCTGCAGAATACCCTGACCTGTCCGAATACGCTCCCCAGCATATCGACATTGAGGTTGAGGGCTATCTTGTCCAGTTCATTCTCGTGCATATTGCAGTATGCCTTTGAACCGAGAAGGCCTCTCTCCTCACTTCCGCAGAAGACAGCTCTGATGCCGTATCTGTGTGGAGCGGTCCTCTTTGCTTCCTCAAGAACTGCAAGGTTTGAGATGCAGCCGGAAAGGTTGTCATATACGCCAGGTGCGTTAGGTCTGGAATCCAGATGGCATGATACCGTGATCCATTCATCTGTAAGACCCGGAACCTCGGCAACGACGTTGTGTGAATAACCCTTCAGCTCTTCCTGATCGATGACGATCTTCACTGCAGGAAGATTCTTTGCAAGGATGAAGGCATCCTTTGCATTGACCGTCACGCCCAATGCCTTTCTGCCGTCTGAAACATATGATCTGAGTTCCTTCGTATCAATGTCCCTATCTGCCCATTTTACATCTCCGGTGTATGAGATGTATCCGACTGCACCGGCATCCAGCATGTCGTGGTAATCAAACTTTGAAAAACCTCCGTCAAACAGGACGATCTTTCCCTTAACCTTTCTGAGAGAGACCTTGTCAAAGGCCGGGATGTAGACCAGAGGTGCTTCGATCTCTCCGCTTCCGGAGAACTCGAAGGCTGTGCAAGGAATCTCCTTGCCGTCCGCATATAGATGAGCGGAGTTGATCTTTGCTACCGGTACTTCGAAGTCCTCGATCCTGGCGTCGACGCCCATCTCAAGACACTTGTTGAGAAGATAGTCTGCGATCTTCTGCTCTTCGGGAGTGGCACTGATCCTGATGAATCCCGCCTCGTTGATGATCTTCTGGATTTGTCTTTGATTCATGACAATAACTCCTTTGTAATAATGTTTACTTCATTAACTCGAATCTGTATTCCTTAGGCGGCTCAGTCTTCAGAAGGTGTCTTGTGAAGAAGTCCATCTTCCTTCTGATAAAGTAGAAGTCGCTTGGAACATTGTGATTCTTTCTCGGAACGACTATGAGATCATAGTCCTTGTTGTACTTGTTAAGCTCATCGCAGAGCCTGATGGTCTCTGACATGGTGACGTTATCGTCGAGAGCACCATATGCGAGGAGAAGCTTCCCTTCGAGATGTTTTGCCCTTCTTGTGGCATCGCCCCTTACGTAGACGTCCTCGTCATACAATCCGCCGTATCTTTCCGTCCATGAATGCTCATACATCCTGTTGTCATAGTTGCCGGAAGAGGCGACACCCACCTTATACACTTCAGGGTATGTGAGCATTCCGGTTACGGTCGCATAACCTCCGCCGGAATTGCCCCAGATGCCGATCCTGTCAAGATCTATGAAAGGATACTGCTCCTTGAGTTGGCTGTAGCAGTATACGTGCTCTTCAAGGCCGTCGGAGTATTCGAATCTTCTGAAGGAGAGGTCATGGAATTCCTTGCCGCGTCCCGGAGTACCGAGACCGTCCATGATTATGGCAGCCATTCCAAGCTGTGCAAACTGCTGGAGTCCGCCCATTATCTCCCTGTCCATTCCGTTGTCCCAGGTGAAAGTCTTCGGAACATTGAACATCTGCGCTCCGCCGTAGACATAGTCGACGACAGGAACCGTGTCACCGACAGGTTCCACCGGTCTTACAATGATTCCGTAAAGATCCGTCACTCCGTCCTTTGCCTTTACCTTGAAACGTTCAGGTGTGACGTAACCCAGTTCATACAGTCTGGTGGCATCTGCCTTTTCAAGCTCCTTTACAAGGTTTCCTTCAAGGTTTCTAAGGACAGTGACAGGCACTGTCTCAACCGTTGAATATGTGTCTACAAAACCTGTCTTGCCGACGGATACGGAGTGAGATGCGTCTTCTGGGGTAAGCCTGCTGAAGCCGTTCCCGTCAAAACCAACCGTATAGAGATTGAAGAAGTAAGGATCGGAAGAGTCAGCATCGTTTCCTGCAAGGAAATAGATCTTCCCCGCCTCCTCATCGATGCGCATGATCTTCTGCACGATCAGCTCGCTTCTTTCGCTGCCTATGAGGTCGATGCATTCTCCGCTCTTTATGTCATATCTGTAAAGATGTGCAAAACCGGTCCTTTCACTCCACCAGATGAAGCTCCTGCGGTCATTCGTTACATAGTTTGAGAATCTGTAGGTGCCGAAACCGTCCATCATTCCGGAAGCGCCGAAGTTCAGAAATGTGTCACTGGTCTCTGTGAGAAGTAGCTCGGCAGAACCGTCCTCTGCATTTACGAGATAGAACCTGCCTTCCTGATAGCCTCTCTTTAGCCATGTAAAGTAGAAGCCCGAACCGTCGTCAAGCCACTTTACCATACTTCCCGTATCGCTTGTTGTCACAGGGTAGAGGGAATCCGGCAGGCTTGCCTTGGTCATAGTCCTCTTTTCGCAGTCCCCGATATACAGCATGTAGTGCGGTATGACATCATCGGGATCCTGGACTACAGCGCAAGGGTAGGAGTAGAGCTCCGGTTTGTTGCAGTCATCGCCTTCGAAGAAGGACTTGATGACATATTCATGCCCGACCTTCCTTCTGTCTGCAAGATAAGTCACGAACTTGGTCCTGTCAGGAGACCAGCAGACATGCGGCTTGTCTTCTCTTCCGGACAGTTTTTCGGTGATCTGGCTGAACATGTCGATATATACGCCGTACTCGTAGAATTCCTCGGCATCATCCGTAAGAGGACACTCGAAGTTGGCCATGGTGTCTTTCATTACGATGTTGCCGTTGTTCAGTGAAAGCTCATACCTGTCTTTCTTCTCCTCGGGAGAAAACCGGATCTCGCTTCCGGTCAGAGCATCGATATATACCGGTGAAGATACCTTTTTGCCGCTTTCGTCATAGCTTTCACGGTCGTAGGTAAAGATTGAATCTGTCAGCCACTTTACCCTGGGAGCGCCGTTGAGCACTGCTTCCCTCGTGTACTGGGTGAGGAGCTTTTCAGCATTGCGGTATCTGGTAAGCATATCCATTCTCATTCCTCGCTTTCTTTGCTTTTTCTTTTTCTCTATTTTACTATTAATCCTCTCCTAATTCCATACATTTTGAACCTGGACTTTCAGTTTTACTCTTTCAGGAGAGATACGGGACAACAGCATGGAAAACTGGTTTGTCAATTTGTACACGGAAAAAAGAGAGCAGGAAAACACTGTGTGCAAAACGACGAAATGTGACTAATTCACTTGTGAATAATGTCAAGTTTCGATATAATATCTTCTCGTTATATATCAAAACCAAGAAAAAGCATTAAAGGAAACTCTCCAGGAGAGTATCGGGGCAAAAACGATGTTCAAGAATCTTTTCAGGCCTGTGGACATGACACAGGGAGATCCGGTATCGAACCTTATCCGGTTTGCAATACCGATGCTGCTGGGAAATATCGCACAGCAGCTCTATAACACAGTTGACAGCATAATAGTCGGCAGATATGTCGGAGACAATGCACTTGCCGCCGTCGGAAGCGCCGGCCCTGTCATGGGACTTATGTTCGTTCTTTTCATGGGTGTCTCAACCGGTGCATCCATAATGGTTTCTCAGTATTTCGGTGCAAGGAAAAGGGAAGACCTTTCCCATGCCATCTGCACCTGCATGACACTGACAGCCGTAGCATCGATCATCATCATGATCGTCGGTCCGCTGATTGCGGGTCCGTTCCTCAGGCTTCTCAATACACCTGACTCAATCATTGGCTGGTGCCAGAGCTATCTCAGGATACTGTTCCTGGGCGTTGCCGGAAGCGGCTACTACAATATCATGTCAGGCGTTCTCAGAGGACTTGGTGATTCGGTCTCGGCGCTCACCTATCTGCTGGTCGCCACTTTCACAAACATCATTCTTGACTGGACCTTTGTTGCCAAGTTCGGCATGGGAGTCGAAGGCGTTGCTCTGGCCACGATCATTGCTCAGATGCTTTCAGCTGTGCTCTGCATACTCAAGCTGACAAGGATGAAGGAACTGTTTGACATCAAGTTTGAGTATTTCAAGGTGTTCAGCAGCTATTCCAGAGACCTTGTAAGGCTCGGACTTCCTGCCGGAATCACGCAGATGATATTCTCTGCATCTTCAATAGTCGTTCAGTCGCTGACCAACAGCTTCGGCGAGATGTATATTGCGGCAAACGTCATCGTCATGAGAATAGACGGCTTCGTAATGATGCCTGCATTCTCGTTCGGTACAGCCATGACGACCTTTGCGGGTCAGAACATCGGCGCCGGAAGGCTGGACAGGGTGGATGACGGAACCAAGAGAGGTACGCTGACAGCCATGGGAGTATCAACGGTGCTCACCATACTCATCGTTCTCTTCGGAAGATACCTTATGGCCATCTTCACAAAGACCGAAGATCTCATAGTCCTGGCCAACACGATGATGAGGATACTTGCGCCTGGATATATCGCCATGGAAGCGACTCAGTGTCTTTCAGGAATAATGCGCGGTGCCGGTGATACGACCACGCCTATGTGGATCTCCATCATCAACACAGTGGCGCTCAGAGTGCCTCTGGCATATATTCTTGTCCAGCTGACCAAGACTCCTCGGCTGCCTCAGGGCAACTGCCTGATGATGCAGATATCAATGCTCATATCATGGACTCTCGGCGCTCTGATCACATTCCTCATGTTCAAGCGCGGCGGCTGGAGACAGAGAGCGATGGACAGGATCAACGCTTAAAAGAATACTTAAGGACTGTTTTGCATCCGGCAGGGGTGCAGGCAGTCCTTTACCTGCTTAAGGTGTCGGGATCCCGTCTGGACAATTGAAGATATGCTTTGTTAAATCTGTACAAGGCTTTTGGAAGTCTGTTTTAACATCACTGTGTAGATTTACTTAACTTCATTCATTTAGTTGATTTTACACAAAGAATTGTTGACTAATTTGGTAATTTTAGATAAGCTAATAATATAATATTTATCAGGAGGCTCGTATGGAAAAGAAGGTCGATGCAGGCACGGAACGCGTAAGGATCTGGGAAGATCTGCTCAAGGTAGCAAAGCCTGACTCAAAATTCAGCTGGCAGTTCTCGGAGTTCATCTGCGATTACGAGGGCAGCGAAAAGGGCACGGAGCTTCTGTGCGACACGGACATGTACAAGAATGCCAAGGTGATCTTCATCACTCCTGACAACAACCTCGAAACTCTCAGGGAAAGAGCATTCAAGGACAAGAAGACAGTCCTCATGACCAACTACGGTATCACAAGAGGATTCTTCATCATAGAGCCGGGCATGATCCCGGAGGGCAAGGAAGAAGTCGCCTCCCTCCTGGATGGCATCGGCAGATACTGGAAGCACCAGACCCTCGCTCAGCTCGAGGAGAAGATCGACCACGTCGACATGCTGGTCACAGGCGCTTCAGCCATCACCCCGAGCGGCATCCGCTTCGGAAAGGGACACGGCTACTTCGATCTGGAGTTTGCAATGCTGTCAACAATAGGCATTGCGGATGACGATTCAGTGATCATCGGAGTGGGACATGACTGCCAGGTTGCAGACGTTCCTGTCGAGGTGGAGGAGTATGACACTGCCATCGACTTCATCGTGACACCTACAAGGATCACGGAAACAAGACATGAATTCCCACGTCCGAAGAAGGGCGTAATATGGTCCAGGCTGCGGCCCGGAATGCGCGAACAGATACCGCCTATACAGGAACTCTGGTGCAGGGTTCACTGCAAGTAATTAATAGGGGAAACTGCAAGACATGGCTATCAGGGAAGAGTACCTACTTGAATTACAGGAAATCAGCAAGAGCTTCAGAACTGTCAAGGCAAATGACAGAATATCTCTGAAGCTCAATAAGGGCGAGGTTCTCGCCCTGCTGGGCGAGAACGGTGCCGGAAAAAGCACCCTCATGAATATAATCTACGGAATATATCGCCCGGACTCCGGAAGGATACTGATCAACGGCAAACAGGTAAGGATAGACTCGCCCAGACAGGCCATGTCTTTTGGTATTGGAATGGTCCATCAGCATTTCATGTTGATCGAGAGATTCAATGCCGTAGACAACATAATACTGATCTCAGAAGACTCGTCCCTTTCCGCACTGAACAGGAAAAAGGTAAAGGCGAGGCTGGAAGAGCTCAAGGAGCAGTACAACATCGACGTCGATCTCGACAGTCCGATTGAGGACCTGAGCATATCCATGCAGCAGAAGGTCGAGATACTCAAGCTTCTCTACAGAGGGGCCGACATACTTATACTGGACGAGCCGACAGCCGTTCTGCTTCCCGTGGAGGCCGAATCGCTCTTTGCCATCATCAGGAACATGACAAAGCAGGGAAAGGGTGTCATCTTCATCTCACACAAGATGGACGAAGTGCTTGAGATATCCGACAGGATCAACGTCCTGTCACTCGGAAGGGTCACCGGAGAAGTCATGACCAGCGAAGCTGACAAGAACACCCTGGTCATGATGATGAGCGGTGAGGATGCCCTCAATGTAAAGCCTTTTGAGAAAAAGCAGGTCGATCCTGAGGTCCTCATGTCATGCGAAGGCGTAGAAGCCTACGATGACCGGAACGCGAAGACGCTGAACGGTGTGGATCTTACCATCCATTCCGGAGAGATAATCGGAATAGCCGGAGTCGAAGGCAATGGTCAGGAAGAGCTTGCCCAGATACTTGCGGGAGTAAGATACGCTTCTGCAGGAAAGATAAACACAAGGAACATGGACCTCTCTCACAGGAGCACAAGGCGCTTCATGGCCGAGAGGATAGGATATATACCTTCTGACAGGAATTCCACGGGAACCGTGCCGGATTTCTCGCTCCTCCAGAACTGGATGCTGAGAAAAAAGGACGTGGTGGACAGAAGAGGACTTCTTGACACGGACAGGATGCTTGAAGAATGCGTCCGGGGCATGAAGAAGTTCGACGTCAGGGCAAGGGATGAGAAGGTCCGTTCGGCGACCCTTTCTGGAGGCAATCTTCAGAAGTTCATACTTGCAAGGGAGATAGGCAATGATCCTCAGGTGCTCATCTGCTCATATCCCACCAGAGGTCTTGATGTCAAGGCTGCAAGATATGTCCACAGCTGTCTCATAGATGCCAGGAACAACGGTACCGGCATAGTGGTGATATCCTCAGACCTTGAGGAACTGTTCGCCGTATGTGACAGGATAGTTGTCCTTTACAGAGGAAAGGTCATAGGAGAAAAAAAGCCTGAGGAGACGACGACTCAGGAGATCGTATACATGATGATGGGAGGTACTGCGTGAAGATAAGCGAACTTTTCGACAGATACCTCGGCATGGAGCTTCTGAAGAAGCTTGGGATCATGCTCGTGGCCATCATAGCCGCGATGGCGGTCGGTTCCGTATTCGTCCTCATGTCGGGAGCAAGTCCTGCGGACGCATACTATTACATGCTGGTAAAGCCTTTGTCATCGATCACTTCGCTGGGAGAGGTATTCATATATTTCACTCCACTCCTTCTGGTGGGGCTCGGAGTTTCCTTCACTTTCCACTGCAAGCTTTCAAACCTCGGCGGCGAAGGACAGATACTGTGCGGAGCGCTTGGAATGACACTGGTGGGGATCACACCTATCGCAAAGACGCTTGGACCTCTGTCACTGGTCCTCGGAGCCATAGTGGGCGTGCTGTTCGGAACCCGGTATGCCACGCTGGCTGCATGGTTCAGGGCAATGTTCAATGCCTCCGAGATAGTCATAACGCTCATGCTCAACTACATTGCCGAGCAGTTCATAAGCTATATAATCTTCTACCACCTCAAGACAGGCGCCGAGCCGCAGTCTCCGAGGGTCGGATATACCATACCGAAGATATTCTCCAATTCCAGAATGAATTACGGAGTGCTGGTGGCGCTTCTGCTGGCGGTGGCATATTACATAGTCGTTTACAGGACCAAGTTCGGATACAATCTGCAGACTCTCGGCGGCAGCAGGAAGGCTGCAAAGTACGGCGGAGTCTCTGCAAAGAGATACTATTTCTACGCTATGATGATATCTGGCGGATTCTGCGGACTTGCGGGAATGATGCAGGTGGCCGGAAATACGGGAAGACTCATGAGCGGAGTCGCAGCCGACTTCGGCTTCGGAGGAATCGTGGTCGCCCTGCTGGGAAGCCTGAATCCTCTCGGAGTGGTGATAGCAGCCTTCTTCATGGCTCTCATCTCGGCGGGTTCCGTCACGATGCAGGTCAAGACAGGCATCCCGACATCCTTTGCGTCGATACTTGAGGCGCTGATAGTCCTCTTCATACTTCTCGGAATGGCCGTGACGGCCTATCTGGATTCAAGAAAGAAGGTGAAGTGATGAACGGAATCTTCAACATGGCATTCATGACCGCCCTGTTCTCCTCGGGAGTGAGACAGGCAGTGCCGCTTATCTTCGGCTCAACGGGAGACTGTGTGGGTGAAAAGTCCGGAGTGCTCGGAATAGGGCTTGAAGGAGAGATGCTCTTCGGCGCGCTGTTTGCATATATTGCGGCTTTAAGGAGCGGCTCTCTCTGGATCGGAGTACTTGCTGGCGGAGCAGCGGGAATGATCGCCGCACTCATACCGGCGTTCTGGTCGGTCATCCTCCACCAGGATCAGTCGATAACCTGCATAATGTTCAACATCTTCGCTGCCGGCTTCACGAACTTCTTCAACAGGATTGTGTTCGGCACCGGAATCGCCAACATATCGATACCTACCTTTGCAAGCGTCAGGATCCCGCTTCTGTCCAGCATCCCTTTCATCGGGCCGGTGCTGTTCGAGCAGAGCCTTTTGACATATCTTTCCTTCGTTCTGGCGATCGTGACTTACTTCGTCATGAACAGGACCAAGCTCGGACTTCAGCTCACATCGGTGGGCGAGGATCCGAAGGTGGCTCAGGCTTCAGGAATCAACATCTACAGGTTCAGGATCCTCTGCTACATGTTCTGCGGTTTCCTTGCGGGACTCGGCGGAGCTTCCCTGACACTCGGTGCCGTGGGCACCTTCACTGAAGGCATAACTGCGGGAAGAGGCTTCATATGCCTTACGATAGTTATCCTTTCGAGATGGAATCCGCTTCTGGCGATGGCCGCCTCATTCGGATTCGGTTCGATAGAAGCCTTGCAGATCAGATTACAGGTGCTCGGATCTGCAATGCCTTACCAGTTCCTCATAGCCCTTCCGTACCTCATCACCATAGTGGTGCTGGCAGTATGGGGAGCAAACCTCAGGGCACCTAAACAGCTCGGCATTCCGTTTGAAAGGGAAAGCCGATAATAACGGACTCATCTCCATAAGGGAGTGGTCATATATATTATTTGGGAGGACAAAATGAAAAAACTTATCGCTTTAATTCTGTCTATGGTGATGATCGTATCTCTCGTAGCCTGCTCCGGAAACTCAGGCAGCAGCGAAGAGCCAGCAGCAAACGACCGCACCACTGTTTCTAAGATCGCAGTCGTTCTTCCTGGATCCATCACAGATGAATCCTGGAACCAGTCAGCATACGAAGGTCTCATGACCATAAAGGATGCCGGCTATGAAACAGCTTACACAGAGAATGTTGATGTCTCCAGCGCAGAGGCCGTCGTAAGAGGCTACTGCTCAGAAGGCTACGACTTCATCATTGCCCACGGCGCACAGTACGGCCAGGCAGTATGCAACGTCGCACCTGACTTTGAGAACGTCAATTTCTTCATCACAGGCAATGCCCCAGAGGACATTCCGGAAGCAGAGCTTCCTGCAAACATCATGTTCGCTGACTACAGAGAGTGCGAAGGCGCATATGTCAGCGGTGTTCTCGCAGCCCACATGACAAAGTCCGGCAAGGTCGGCTACATCGGCGGCGGCAACAACACAACACAGCAGTCTGACAAGAACGCATTCATCGACGGTGTCAAGAGCGTTAATCCTGAAATCGAGATCTCCACAGTCATCACAGGAACATTCGACGACACTACACTCGGCTATGAGACCGCAAAGGCCATGCACGAGTCAGGAGTAGACGTCATCCTGCAGACATGTGACCACACTGGTCTCGGCGCTCTCCAGTACTGCTCAGAGAACGGCGTATACTGCATCGGTTACACATCCGATCAGTCCAGCCTCGTAGAGGGTGACCTCATGCTCACAAGCATGCTGATAGACATCCCTTACATGATCTCTTCTCAGATCGAAGCTATCGGCGCAGGCAACTACGGCGGACAGACCTTCCCTGGTCTCCACGACGGTGTTGTAAGCATGGCGGATTTCTCAGCAGCAGTACCAGAGCAGGTACAGGCACGGGTAAATGATGTCATCGCTTCCATCGCAAGCGGCGAGCTGGTCATCACACCTAACTACAGCGAGAACTGATCCCTTTAATTCAGGTCAGTATCGGATACGAAATGTCAGAGCTGACAAATCAGAGCCTGTGCTTTGGTCTGTCAGCTCTCTGACTATATCCGGCTCAAATCATCCGATATCAAATACACATCTATAAGGACAGAAAAACTAATGAAGTATTTCGAGACCTTTTATCTGGACAAGGAAAAGGACATGATCGTCGACCTCTATCTTGAGGGGGAGAGGATGATGTATACTCTCAGGACGCCGAATCACGGCACAGGAAACCTGATAACGAATCTATCCAAGCTCTGCGACCTCCCCGTCTCCTATGACGAGAACGGGCTCAAGGTAATCAGAGGGGAAGTCCCGTGCTATATTGACGCATATAACCGAAAGGTATACATATTCAGGCTGGGAAACACCAAGACCGCCAACATCTACCCGGACGGGACGATAGAGATGAAGGCTGCTGTCCCGGCCATCTCGAAGACCCTCATGAGCCAGACGAAGGATTACAGGCTCGGAATAGAAAAGACTGTGATCAAGAGCTATATACTCAATGATTACAAGTTCCGAACGGATCTTCACACTCACATGAACGCCAACCTTACCCCGGACCTTCTGATTGCCCTGGGGATAAGCCATCAGATCAGGTATCCGCTCTACTACGTGAGAAAGTTGAAGCTGAGGTGCACCCCGAGCCAGATACTGATGCTGGAGACGCAGAGGGCGGACGTGGCGCGGAGCATGAAGGACTCGCCTCTGAAGGGGAAGTATCTCGACAGGAGGATAAACGACAATACCTTCATCAACTTCGCCGACCTCATCCTCGGGAATATCGAGGACAGCGCGTACAACATAGCGAGGATCAGGAACTCGCTTGCAGTCATGAAGGACGGGCAGGCGGTATTCACCAATCTTGAAAAGGTCTATCTTTACAGATATGTATTTACAAAAGGAATAAGGGCAGACTACGACTTTGACATCACTGATTACGGCGGGATACCCGACAGGGACATAGTACGGGCGCTGTCGCAGATGGAAAAGGACAGAGAACATCCGGTCTACAAGGACAATACGCTGTTCCAGGACAAGCTCCTCTGGATCGCGCGCTCCTACCGGTCACACGGAATAAGATATGCGGAGATCTCCGACACATCGCTCGTCAAGCCGGACACCGCTCCACGGGTGCTCAGTCAGATCCACCGTGTCATGCCGTCGGTGACTGAAGAGACCGGCGTCACGCTCAGATTCCTCGCCGCGCTGAGAAGGATACCTCTGACCATAGTCAGGGACAGCGTGGCTCCCAGTGACTACTCTGCCTGGCTGAAGACCATCAGGGCCGTCGCTTCGGATCCGTATGTTGCCGGAAGCGACATAGTCGGAGAAGAGATAAACGATATCAGGCAGCTGGCTCCAGTCATAAGTGAGCTGACGGCGACAGCCTGCAATGAGCCGTCCTTTGTGATAAGGATACATGCGGGCGAGAACGACAGCCTGAGAGACAATGTGGCAAACAGCATCCTTCTGGTCAAGCAGTCGCTCAGACCCGGACAGCAGATGCCCCATGTCAGGATAGGGCACGGCCTGTACACCGCTTCGCTCAGGAGCGAGAAGGGCAGAAAGCTCGTTGAGCTGCTCAAGCAGACACATACGGTCCTTGAGTTTCAGATATCCTCGAATGTAAG
>JAEEGL011135997.1_pt1 | contig 43013 bp, 35 predicted proteins | sample 9134231 | NCBI WGS metagenome assembly JAEEGL01 (sample SAMN16246548, study PRJNA631951) | gut metagenome | biome: gut microbiome; feature: rumen; material: fiber-attached | host: Bos | place: Iran: Karaj | collected 2018-10 | reverse complement strand
TAAACAGATCGGATCATTGAAATTAAAAAGTGCCGCCGGAGGTTGCTCCGATGGCACTTTTAATTTTGCGATCTTTTCAGACCCTCTTATTTATTCTTTTCTTTTAATTCTTTCGAGATCTCGTTGACTTTTTCCTCTGTCAGGATGAACTTCTTCCTGAAGAAGATAACGGCAACGATAAGCCCGACGATGGGAAGGATGGTCATGGTCATGCGGAGTCCGATGCGGGAACTTGCGGAAACTCCGAGCGAGAAGTCAACAGCCTTATCAGCTTCGCTAACTTCGGTACCTTCCGCGAGTGCAAAGACGGAAAGCGCGATCGAAGCAATAAACGCCGAGATGCCGCTTGCCAGCTTGACAACGAAGGTCTGCATGGAGAAGATGACCGATTCGTCGCGGCGCCCGTTCTTGAGTTCGCCGTATTCAACAGTGTTTGCAAGGAATACAGTGATGAGCACCTGCAGAACGCCGTTTGCCGCGAAGATGAAGAAGCCGGGTATGAAGAAGATGAATACGTTGTTCATCTGCGTAAATGCGATCCCGAGCAGTGCAGCGTAGCCAAAGATCGCGCTTGCGAGGCAGATGTAGAAGATCTTCACATTTGATGCGAACCTGCGCAGGAGCGGGTAGAGGATCATCATGGCGAGGATCTGGATGCCGCCGCCGAACATGTTGAACAGCGTGAAGCCGTTATACCAGGCTGTTCCGCCGAAATCGTACTTGAAGAAGTAGATGACGAGGTTCGAGGTCAGGTAAACAGAGCAGTTGATGAGGACGATCGCGATAACGACAGTCATAGCCTGGTCGTTACGCACAAGTGCCTTGAACATGTCCTTGATCGAAGCGCTCTCCATATTGACTGTGGACTTTTCTTTTACGAAAAGGCAGGTAATGAGGATGAATGCCACGAAAATAACGGAGATCCCGAGAGCGACCCATTTGAATCCGGTGATCTCGTTGTCGCTTATCATGTAGACGACCTTCATGGTGAAGATGGTGACGAGCGCCGAGCCGACGCCTGCAGCGGAACGTGCAAGGGTGGTGAGACCTTCGCGCTCCTTGCCGCCTTCGGTGAAGGCAGGGATCATCGACCAGTAGGGGATATCCATGATGGTGTAGGTCGTGCCCCAGAGGATGTAGAAGATTGCCGCATAGGCAACAAGGCCGCTTCCGGAAAGGTCCGGCGGGCAGGCAAACATCAGATACAGCACAACTGCGTTGAGGAGCGTGCCGATGAGGAGCCAGGGACGGAACTTGCCGAATCTGGTCTTTGTTTTTGCTACGATAATACCCATTATGGGATCGTTGAAGGCGTCGAAGATACGCGCAACAAGCAGTATCGTGCCCATTGCGACGGCGTTAACGCCCAGAAGGTCCTGGAAATAGTACAGGACGTAGGATGCTGAAAGCATGTAGACCATGTCTTTCCCGACGGCACCAAGGCCGTATGCCACTTTTTCTTTTACTGACAGCTTCATTTGTAAACCTCCAATAATATTTCAAAGTCTTATGCCGTTGATCATTATGTCGATCATGGTTGACAGGGCTTCCTGGTAGGGTATCTTCTCGTTTACAAGGAAATCCGAGGAGATAAAGCCTGAAATGCAGGACTCGATCATGTTCTTGAAAAACATGGGATTGATGTTCTTGATGCGTTTCTCTTTAACAGCCTTCTTAAACAGCGCAAATGTTGAGTCCCAGCCGCTTGTGATGCGTTTATTCAGCAGCGCGAAGGCTTTGGGGCTGTAATCCGCGAATTCGTTGAGCCTGCGCCAGTCAACCTGTTGATACTGGTCCGGAATGACGATTATCACTCTTTTGAGCTTCTCGACGATATCGAGAGAATCGTCTTTGATGATGCGCTGCTCCGCGGCTTTGACCTCGTCGAAACCGGCATTGATGGCGGCAAGGATCATCTCATCTTTTCCCGAGAAGAATTTGTAGATGGTCTTTTTGCTTATGCTGATGCGGCTTGCGACGGAATCCATCGTAAACTTGACACCGTCCTCATTAAATGCCATAATTGCTGCATTGAGGATCTTCATTCTTACATCATTGTCCATGGAAGCATCCTTTCATAAAAATGTACGGCAAAAACCGAAAAGGCGGAAACCGGTTTCTTTAACAGTCCGGGCCAAAAATGCGCCTGCGGAACGCAAGGAAACCGTACACCTTGATTACAGTTTCCATATTAGCACAAAGGAAACCGGAAAGCAAGCATGACTTTGATATTTTTTTAAACATATCCACAGAAAAATTCAAGGAGGAGAAAAATGATCTTTATAGGAAACCACCTGTCAACGTCCGACGGATTTTTGAAGATGGGAGAGAAGGCACTCGAACTTGGAGCGGACACTTTTGCCTTTTTTACAAGGAACCCGCGCGGCGGCAGCGCAAAGGAGATAAAGCCCGAAGATGCAAAGGCGCTTATCAGGCTTATGGAGGAGAATCACTTCGGACGTCTTGTGGCCCACGCGCCCTATACAATGAATCTCTGCTCAGCAACGGAGGACACAAGGAAGTTCGGGCTGGAGATGCTTTGCGACGACTTGAAACGCATGGAGTTTGTGCCCGGGAACTACTATAATTTTCATCCCGGTTCCCATACGGGGCAGGGTATTGAAACGGGCATAGACCAGATAATCAAAGCCCTGAATACAGCACTTGAAAGCGACATTTCAACGACAGTCCTGCTTGAGACTATGGCGGGAAAGGGAAGCGAGGTAGGCTCGCGTTTTGAAGAACTGAAGATGATAATCGACGGCGTGAAACATGCGGAAAAGCTTGGAGTCTGCCTTGATACATGCCATGTTTACGACGCCGGGTACGATATCGTTGCGGATCTTGACGGCGTCCTTGCGGAGTTTGACAGGGTTTTGGGGCTTGACCGTCTGAAAGCGGTGCACATTAACGATTCCATGAATCCGAAGGGCTCGCACAAGGACCGCCACCAGAAGATAGGACAGGGAAGCATCGGATACGAGGCTTTCGAAAGGATCATAAACCATCCTGTGTTTGCCGGGAAACCGTTTATTCTTGAAACACCCAACGAGGACGAGGGATACAAGGCAGAGATAGCCTGGGTACGCGGACATATGGACCCAATGCCCGATATTTATTCTGTCTGATCCGCAAACCTTTCCGCTTCCTTTGCTGCGAGTATCAGCAGGCCTGTTCCTTTTGCTTCGTCATCAACGAAAGGATTCTCGAGATACCCCTCGTCTGTCGTTGAAACGCCTGATTTCTGGTAGGTATCGATAACCTTTATCGTGCCGTTGTTTACAATGACTTTGTTGTCGCAGATGCCCTTGAACGACTTAAGGCCTGTCTTTCCGTAATCTGCGGGTACAAGGCCCTCGTTTGAGGCCTTTAGCATCGAATAGGCCATCATCGCGCTTACGGAGGTTTCAAGCCTGTTCCCGTCAAGGTCGGGCCTGTTTACTATGTTGTACCACAGGCCTGTTTTTTCGTCCATATAACGGAGCATCCCATCGAAAAGCTTTATAAGATCAAGTTTCAGCGTCTCTTTCATTTCGCCTGCCGGCATGCTTGCGGTGATGTCTGCAAGCGCGACGGCGTACCAGCCGATGCCGCGGCCCCAGAAGTGACCGTTGCCCTGCATGGTTTCCGCGTTCCAGCCGTGGTGATAGAGGCCGGTGGTCTCATCGTACATATATTCCGCGATCCAGTGAAGGCGGTTGAAGATCTCACCGTAGAGAGTGTCCGCGGAAACGGGAGAGGAGGCCGGCGAGCCGCGGTAGAGCGTAAGCTTCCCTTCTTCTATGGCCTTTGCGCATCTTGAAAGAAAGATCTGCGCCATGTAGATGCCGTCAAGACCGATATGAAATGAGGTCCAAGTGGTCTTATGCAGGTAATTGCCGCCGCACTGAGGGAAAGAAGGCTGGTTCTCAAGTTCGTTCCAGATATAACGGATGGCCTTTATGTATATTCCGTTCGTGCTTTCAAGAAAAACGGGATCGAAAAGCGCAAGGCCGCAGGGAACCGAGTCAAGCTCCGAGTGATGATAATTGCGGGGACCGTCAAGGGCAAGGTTGTTCATGTAAAAGTGCGCGACGTAATCGTGTCCCTTTTCACCCATGACCCTGTCAAAAGCGTCGAGCATGACACCGTTGAAATACCGCCAGCTGTCCTGCTTTTTCTCGGTATCCCAGGTGAAACGTCCCGTGCTTAACGGGGTGTTTTCTTTTGCGGACATAAGTCCGTCTGCGTATCTGTATATAAGGTCTATTGCGTCCCTCAAGGCTTTATCCTCCGGATCGTTTGGGTTTTCTGTGGGTGCGGATGCCGGTGTGCTGCCGTTTGCAGGTGCCGATGTACCGCCTTCTGCCGGTGCTGTCGGTGCCGAAGTGCCGCCTTTTTGCAATGCCCCGCAGCCTGCAAGTACCGGCAGCATCGCGATCAACAGCGCCGCGAGTACCGCTGTGTGTGTGCGTTTGTGTAGCATGATATCTCCAAAAAAACAGGATATTCGGTTATGTAACCGTTTACATAACTACTTTAACACAAAAAAACTCAATATTCAACACAACAATGCTTGAAATCGAAAGTCAAGTGGAATAAAATATTAATTGCGGGCCGGATCGTGACCCGAATGACGATCTCAGAAAGGAAATGCCATGTACCCATGTCCCAATTGCCGCGCAGGGCTTCGCTTTGATATCCCTACGCAACAGCTTAAATGCGACTATTGTGACTCGTCTTTTGATCCGTATACGATAGGACGCGACAAGGATGCCGTTGAACATGACACCTTTGAAACCACCGTTTATACATGTCCGCAGTGCGGCGGCGAGCTTATCAGCGATGATGAGACCGTGGCAACGTTCTGCAGCTACTGCGGCGGCACTACAGTCCTTGACAGCCGTATAGAGAAAGAAAAGAGGCCCGGGTTCATAATCACCTTCAAAAAGACGAAGGAGGAGTGCAAGCAGGCTTTTGAGAAAGCTGTCAAAAAAGCGCTGTTCGCCCCGAAGGAATACAAGGATCCCGAGCTTATCGACAAGTTCAGGGGCATCTATATGCCTTACTGGGCTTACGATTTCGAAACAAACTCGGATGTATCCTTTGAGGGATCGAAATCGCATCGCAGCGGCGATTACATCATTGAAGACTTCTACCGTATAAGCGGCCCCGTTCACGGTGAGGCCCTTGGCATCACCTATGATGCGACTTCAACCTTCTCGGATGACATAAGCGCCAGCATAGCGCCTTATAATATCAAACAGAAACAGAATTTCACACCTTCGATCCTGAGCGGCTTCTATGCCGATACAAATGATGTCGACAAGGCTCTTTATGTTGATGATGCCACGGAAATGGTCGCGCGTTACAACCAGACGCAGATACTGGGCTCTGATGCCGCATCTGCAACGTCTGTTAATTCGTCAAATAAGAAACTGGTGAGAAGCGAGTCGTATCCGGGTGTCAAGAACGCGGGGCTTGCCTTCCTTCCCGTGTGGTTCCTCTCTTACAGGACCCCGGACAAGCGCGTTGCTTACGCCGTTGTAAACGGCCAGACGGGCAAGACTTCCGTCGATATACCGGTCGACAAAAAGAAGTTCATGCTTGTGGGTGGCGCCATCGCCCTTGTGATCTTTGCGATCCTTACCCTTGTTTTCGACCACATCATTGATTTTACGCTGACACCCCAGATGCTGCTGGGGGCAACCGTTGTATTTTCGATCATCATGCTTTTCATGTCCTCGTTCCAGCTGAGCGCTATCAGAAAACGGGAGACAATGGAAGACGACCAGGGCATGATGTACCGGAAGAAGCTTGAGGAAATGAAAGCCGCGGAACGCAACGAGATAAACGCAGACCAGCTTGATACCGCGACCGAACAGCAGAAGGATGATTACATCCGTTCCGACAGCCTTGCGTTAAGATGTGCAACAGCCGTCAACAACGGAGCGGCGTTTGAGAAAAAGAAAAAGATCGGCTGCGGTACGATCTTCGGTCTTGTGGCTTTAACTTTCGCCCTGATCTTTGTGGTAGGCTTTTTTATCCCTGCCATGATGGATTCGCATTTACCCATTATTGACCCGAATTTCTCCGATCTGATCTATGTTATCGGGGTCGCAGCCGCAACCGTGCCGATCTTCTTTGTGTGGAGAAACGGGCTTTCAACGGGCAGTGCTTTCAAGAGCCCCGGGAAAACGCAGCTTGCATCAAGCGTTAAGCTTGTTAAGATATTCGTAGCCATCGTTATCGCGATATTGATCTTCCTCTACAAACCCGTGCAGGATATGTATTATTACGGTGCAGCCATCATCTGCATCGCGATCCTTATCTTTACGGAGTTCGAGATAATCGACCAGCATAACAGACTGGTAACCAGAAAACCGCCGCAGCTTGGCAGGAGAGGAGGCGATGAAAATGCGTAAGAAACTTCTCTCACTTATGACCGCATTTGTCCTTGCCCTTCTGCTTGTTCCCGTGATCGGGGCAAAGGCGGGATCGTTCGATATCGGAAGCCCGGTCTACACCAACAACGAGACGGGGTATTCCGCATATATCGCCGATAATGCCGGATTGCTTGATCCTGTGCAGCTTTCTGCCCTTGCTTCGGAAATGGTTGACGCCACACAGTACGGCAATATCGTGTTTGTTACGACAAATAACGGCGGTGACGGCACTTCGACACTCGGCAACGGTATCATAAGGGATCTTAACTGGGCCCAGACCACGGTAGTCATCATCAATATGGGCATTCGCGAGCTTTGGATCGAGACAAACAGCGATAAGCTGACTGTTGCGAAGTGCCAGGTTATTACCGACAATAACTACACAGAGGCTACCGCGGGCCGGTACTACACCTTTGCAAGCAATTCCATCGCGCAGATAACCGCAGTTCTTCAGGGAGCGCGTATTGCGCAGCCGATGAAGCATATCTGCAATGCCCTTTTCTCGATAGTTACGGCATTGCTCATCTGCATAATAACAGTCAAGATCACGACTGCACACATGAAACCTTCTACTAACGAGCTGTTCAGCAATCTGGAAAAGGGTTATCTTGATACTACAAGACTTATTTCCACGTACACCCGCACAGAACGCCATTATTCGCCTCAGAGCAGCGGAAGCTCCGGCGGCGGTGGCGGCGGCGGTGGCGGCGGCGGTGGCGGCGGCGGAAGCCACGGCGGCGGACACAGCTTCTGACGCATGCCCGGCAGTAAGCGGCGGACCGGTTTTATGACAGGTCTTAAGACTGTATATGAAAGAGCAAAGAAGGTATATATTCTAAAGGGTGAGAAACGGTGAAAGCGCATTTAAGCCTGTAACCGTGCAGAAAAGACGGTATGTTAAATCGTGTTTTAATTGTTGATATAAACGAAAACGGAGGCTCGGTATCGGCTTCATGGACGGAAAACGGCGTGCTTAAATCCAACACCGTTTTCCTGTTCGACAACCATGAAGAAGTGTTCTGCGGACACAAAATCTGGGACATCGAGACCGTTTTCAAAAAGATAACTGAGGGGATCGAAAAGGCGCTCGCGCTTTATCCCGATATTTCGGAGATAAGGCTTAAGGCATGGAAATACGACTATGTCCTTATGTGCGGCGACACCGAGCTTCTTCCCTGCTATTCCCACCGTGATGAAAGGGTAAGTGAACTTTACGATTTCGAAAGCGGAGCAAAAGACCACGCGGGAACCGTTATCCAGCTCATGGTGGATCTCCGTCACGGGAGGCTAAGGACAGTGACAGACATCCTTATGATGCCGGAGTATTTTGCTTACAGACTGACGGGCCAAAAGGGCGGAAATTTCGAAAAGAAGCCCATGCGGGGCAGGTTAAGGCCCGGTTTGATCGGGAACCTTGACAGACCCCTGGATGTTTACGTGGAAGAAATATGGAGTAATTGATTTGTACAGACTTTTTATAGCAGAAAAGCCGAGTGTGGCAAGGGAATTCGCAAAAGCGCTCGGCGAAGATTTCAAGAAAAATGACGGTTTTATGATATCCGTCACATCAATAGTGACATGGTGTGTCGGACATCTTATTACCATGAGTTATCCCGAGGTTTATGACCCGGCTTTGAAAAAATGGTCCTTTGATACGATCCCGTTTATCCCGGAGGAATTCAAGTATGAACCTATTCCGGACGTTAAAAAGCAGTTCGATATCGTGTCGGAGCTTCTGAACAGGAAAGATGTGGACTGTATCTATATCTGCACGGACTCGGGGCGCGAGGGAGAGTATATCTACAGGCTTGTGGACACGATGGCGCATGTTCCGGCAGGGAAAACGCGTAAACGCGTGTGGATAGACTCCCAGACCGAAGATGAGATCAAAAGAGGCATCCGTGAGGCAAAGGACTGGAGCGAATACGATACGCTGTCGGATGCCGCGTACTTAAGGGCAAAAGAGGATTTCCTGATGGGGATCAACTTCTCAAGGGCGCTGACGCTTAAGTACGGTTACGGGATAAAAAGCTTTCTCGGCGAGGATAAGCCGGGTGCTGTCTCCGTAGGCCGTGTGATGACCTGCGTTCTCGGCATGGTCGTGAGGCGCGAGCGCGAGATACGGAATTTTGACAAGACGCCTTATTACAGGATACTCGGCACTTTCGAACCCGCTCCGGAGGTCTCTTTTGAAGCGGAATGGCGGGCAACGGAAGGTTCAAGATATTTTGAAAGCCCGCTTCTTTACAAGGAAAACGGCTTCAAGACCGAAGAAAACGCAAATAAGCTGATCGAAGAGCTGAAAGGGCATGATGCCACAGTATCTTCCGCCGAATCAAAGAAAGAGAAGAAGAAGGCGCCGCTGCTCTTTAACCTTGCCGAGCTTCAGAACGAGTGCAGCAAGCTGTTCAAGATCAGCCCCGACAAGACCCTTGAAGTGACACAGAGCCTTTACGAAAAGAAGCTCGTTACATATCCGAGAACGGATGCAAGGGTGCTTTCGACTGCGGTTGCAAAGGAGATAGGGAAGAACTTAAAGGGACTGAGCGGCCTTCCGAAGTTCAGGCCGTTCCTTGAGGAGATACTGAAGCTCGGGACCTACAAAACGATCGAAAAGACCCAGTATACAAACGACAAGATGATAACGGATCACTATGCCATCATACCGACCGGCGATATAAAAGCGGAAAGCTCCCTGGATCAGCTCTCGGCAAAGGTTTACGAGCTTATCGTAAGGCGCTTCCTATCGATCTTTTATCCGCCTGCGGAGTACCTTAAGGTGGCTCTTGTGCTGGAGGTTAACGGCGAGAAGTTCTATGCGAACTTCAAGGCCCTTGAAAAAGAGGGCTATCTTGCAGTTGCAAGAGTAAAGAAGGAAGCTCAGGACGAAAAAGAGGAAGCCGCAAAAGAAGAAGGCGCGCAGCCGGAGGCCGGTAAACCGGGTAAAAACGGGGAAGACCCTGAGGAAGATAAGGAACAGGTAGGCGGTTTAGACTTTGTAAATGCCATAAAGGCGCTGAAAAAGGGCACCGAAGTGAAGGTTACGGGGCTTAAGACGAAACCTGCGGAGACGAAGCCGCCCGTGCGCTATAATTCGGGCTCGCTCATCATCGCAATGGAAGGCGCGGGAAAGCTCATAGAAGACGAGGAGCTAAGGGCTCAGATCAAAGGGAGCGGGATCGGCACGAGTGCGACCCGCGGCGAGATATTAAAGAAACTGTTCAATATCAACTATCTTGCAAACAACAGCAAGACCCAGATAGTGACACCGACGCTTAAGGGCGAGATGGTATATGATGTGGTGGATGCCTCGATAAAATCGCTGCTCAACCCCGAGCTTACCGCAAGCTGGGAAAAGGGGCTCGACCAGGTTGTCAAGGGCACGGTTTCGAAGGATGAATACATGGAAAAGCTCTCGGGTTATGTGACGCGGCTTACAAACGGCGTGAAGGGGCTTTCGAACATGTCGGGGCTTAACGCAAAATTCCGCGAAGCGGCAGGCTTTTACAAAAAGAAAATAAGGAGCTCAAGCCATGATTAACGAAGCCAAAAGGCATCTTGAAGAAAAACTGATCCCTTTCTGGGAAGCCTTAAAAGACGGGGAATACGGCGGTTTTTACGGCTTTATGGGTTATGACCTTACAGTTGATAAAAAGTACGTTAAGGGCTGTATCTTAAACAGCAGGATACTGTGGTTCTTCTCTAATGCAGCCATGGTGCTTTCGCGCGACGACCTGAGGGAATATGCCGATCATGCTTATCTGTTCCTGCGCGACCGCTGCATCGACAGGAAAAACGGCGGTATTTTCTGGTCTCTTAAGTATGACGGGACTCCGGAAGAGACCATCAAACATACATACAATCAGGCTTTCGCGATCTATGCGTTGTCATCGTATTTTGACCTTACGGGGAAAAGAGAGGCTCTTGAGCTTGCTTTATCGCTGCAGGATGTTATTGAAGAGCGCTGTACCGACGAATACGGGTATCTTGAGGCCTTTGATGCGGAATTTAAGCCTGTTGACAATGAAAAGCTCTCGGAAAACGGCGTTATGGCAGAAAAGACCATGAACACGCTGCTCCATGTGCTTGAGGCCTATACTGAGCTCTTGAGGGTGTTAAAGAAGCATGCGGACAAACTGCCCGGCTTAAAGGACAGGGAACAAAAGACCGCGGGGTATCTTAAAAAGATGCTCGACACCTTTGCGGACAGGATCTATAACCCCGAGCTCCACCGCCAGGAGGTCTTCTTCGACAGGACATGGAATTCGCTGATAGATCTTCATTCTTACGGTCATGACATCGAGACTGCATGGCTTGTGGACAGGTGCACAGAGATCCTTGGGGATGCTGCATATAAGGCAAAGACGGCTCCCATCACGAACGATCTTGCCGATAAGATATATCACAGGGCTTATGTGAACCATTCGCTGCTTAACGAGTGCGAGCGCGGAAAGGATGATACCAAGCGCGTCTGGTGGGTCCAGGCGGAGGCTGTTGTGTCCTTCGTGAATTCGTATCAGAAGGACCGGTCGCGAACAGACTATCTTGAGGCGGCGCGCGACATCTTCCGTTATGTGATGGATAAGCAGACGGACAAGAGGGAAGGCTCGGAATGGTTCATGTGGACCGATGATGAAGGCCGGCCGATCCCGGATGCTCCGATAGTCGAACCATGGAAATGCCCGTATCACAACGGCAGAATGTGCTTAGAACTTATAAAGAGAGGTGAACAGCTTGAATCCGATCTATAAAAGGATGTTTGCGGAATACGCGCGTCTTATCCACGAAAAAAACGAAAAGACTTCATTTTACAACGGGATATTCAGCCGTTATAAGAACCCGGTACTCACAAGGGATCACATCCCGCCTTTCTGGAAATACGATTTTGATGAGGAAAGGAATCCTTTCTGCATGGAAAGGCTCGGAGTGAATGCCACCATGAATTCCGGAGCCATCAAGCTCGACGGGAAATATTGCCTTGTTGCGCGTGTAGAGGGTAACGACAGAAAGTCCTTCTTTGCGGTTGCAAGGAGCGATTCGCCGGTTGACGGTTTCGTTTTTGACGATTATCCCATCCTGCTTCCGGATACCTGTCCGGAGGAGACAAATGTTTACGACATGCGGCTGACACTGCATGAGGACGGCTGGATCTACGGTGTTTTCTGCTCGGAGAGCAAGGATACTTCCAATCCCGACCTTTCCGCCGCCGTTGCAGCGGCAGGTATCGTAAGGACAAAGAATCTTGTTGATTTTGAGCGGCTTCCGAACTTAAAGACGATCAACTCGCCGCAACAGAGAAATGTCTGCCTGCATCCAGAGTTCGTGAACGGAAAGTACGCGTTTTATACACGTCCGATGGACGATTTCATCGAAACAGGTTCGGGCGGCGGCATAGGCTTTGGGCTTTGCGACGATATCACCCATGCCATCATCGATGAAGAGATAATCACCAGCAAACGCAAATATCATACCATCACCGAAGCCAAGAACGGCGCCGGTGCCGTGCCGATAAAGACCGACCGCGGCTGGATACATATCGCCCATGGCGTAAGGAATACCGCAGCGGGGCTTCGTTACGTGATATATGCCTTTGCGACGGCGCTTAACGATCCTTCAAGGGTGATCGCGGAGCCGTCCGGGTACATGATCGCGCCTCTCGGAAGCGAGCGCGTAGGCGATGTTTCGAATGTGACTTTTGTAAACGGCGCTATTGCCGATGACGACGGAAAAGTGTATATTTACTATGCATCCTCGGATACGAGGCTGCATGTTGCGGAAACGGATATCGAAAGGCTTAAGGATTATGTCTTCAATACGCCGGAGGATCCGCTCCGCTCGGTAAAGTGCGTGGAACAGCGCAGAAAGCTGATAGCGGAAAACCTTAAGATATTAAGGGAAAGATGACAGCTGATTTCATGCCGGATATCGGATGAGACGGCTCTCAAAAAACGATAACACGGAGAATAACAGTATGCATTTAAGCAACGAAACACTTGAACGCGGTATTGTGCGGCCCGGAAACAACCACAGGCTGAAAAGGCTCTTTGAACGCGCAGAGGCCGGAGAAACGCTTACGATAGGCTTTATAGGCGGGTCGATCACCCAGGGGTCCGTTGCATCGGATCCGAAGCTTTGCTATGCCTACAGGACTTTTGAATGGTTTAAGAGGACATTCCCGAAGGCAGATCTTAAGTATGTGAACGCCGGTGTGGGCGGGACTACGTCGCAGTTTGGTGTTTCACGCGCAGACAGGGATCTTCTCGCGTACGACCCCGATTTCGTGGTGGTCGAGTTCAGTGTCAATGACAGCAACGAAATGCTGTTCATGGAGACCTACGAAAGCCTTGTGCGGAAGATATGTCTTTATAAGTCACATCCTGCCGTAGTCGCGCTTCACAATGTCTGCTATGACACCGGGGAAAACGCCGAGGATATACACCTTCTGACCGGTGAGGTCTACGCGATACCGGCTGTAAGCGTGAAGCGCGGCGAGTATGTTGATATCGAAAACGGGCTTATAGAACGGAGCGATGTGACGCCGGACATGCTGCATCCAAACGATCTCGGTCATGAGCTTGTATCCGAACAGCTGATATATCTGCTTGAGAAGACCATGGAAAATCCCGTGACGGACGAAGAATACATCATTCCGTCGGAGGGTATCACCGGCAACCGCTTTGAGGACGCGGGCAGGATACAGAACGACGGGGATGCGGAACTTGACGGTTTTGAAAAGGATCTGACCGAAAAGACTGCGCCCTGGGACCATTTCAGGAACGGCTGGACGGCAACAAAGACCGGAGATAAGATAACTTTTTCGCTCGAAGCACAGGTGATCGCGGTACAGTACCGGAAAACACCGGAAACCCCTGCAATAAAGGCAAGCTGTGTACTTGACGGAGAGAGCGCCCGCGCCGTACTGCTTGACGGCAGTTTTGATGAGACCTGGGGAGACTGCCTGTACTGTGAGACCATCCTAAACAGCTGCGAGACGGAACATCATACGGTTGAGATAACTGTTACGGAGGCACCGGAAGGCTTTAAGAAGCCTTTTTACCTGCTCTCGATACTTTATGCGTAAAACAGGCTGAAGGCGCGGATTGTCCGCGCAGGCTTTGCTAAGCGGGCAGGCTTAGCGAACCGCCCGGGCTTTGCAACCGATAGTTTTATATGGAGGAAGTATGGATAACGATATTCTGTTTTTGGAACCGGTCTTTAAGACTGTAATATGGGGCGGAACCCGTTTAAGAGATGATTTCGGGTATGACATCCCTTCGGAAACAACAGGCGAATGCTGGGCTGTGAGCGCGCATCCGCACGGAGACTGCGTTGTCGCTGAGGGGCGGTTCAAGGGCAGGACCCTGTCAGACCTCTGGAAGAATGTGCCGGAGCTTTTCGGTACGGATAACACCGGCGATTTCCCGCTTCTTATCAAGATAATCGATGCGAAACAGGATCTTTCGATACAGGTGCATCCGGATGACGAATATGCAGCAAAGAACGAGAACGGCGCTTTCGGCAAGACGGAATGCTGGTATGTTCTTGACGCCGATGAGGGTGCGACCATCGTGATAGGGCATAACGCCGCGACAAAGGAAGAAATGATCAGTATGATAGACGAGAAGCGCTGGAATGATTTTATCCGCGTAATTCCCGTCAAAAAGGGTGATTTCTTTCAGATCGAGCCGGGGACACTGCATGCCATCAAGGGCGGGACACTGATACTTGAGACCCAGCAGAACAGTGATATCACATACCGCGTATATGATTATGACCGCCTGAGCAACGGACAGCCAAGGGAGCTGCATCTTGAAAAGAGCAAGGATGTTATCGTATGTCCTTTTGAGCAGAAGGATCCGGTGCCGGCAGAGCCTGCAAAGGCTGCGTACATCGGAGGCGGAACGATGAAGAGGCTTGTGAGCTGCAGATACTACTCGGTCTATGAGGTGGATGTGAAGATAAAGGGATGGCTCGGCGGAGAGTATCCGTTCCTGATCGGAAGCGTTGTGGAAGGAGAGGGCAGCATCGCGGGACATCCCGTAAAGAAAGGAACACATTTTATCGTGCCGAACGATTTCGGGACTTTTGAGATAAACGGGGATATGAAGCTGATCGTATCCCATATCTGAAAATACAGACATTAAAAGGCGCAGCCGGCCGGCTGCGCCTGTTTTTTCAGCAATGAGTCAGTGGGGGCATTTACCGGTGACCGATAAGTCAGTGGCGCCTTTTACCGGTGACTGATTACGATCACAGCAGTTTTTCAAGGAGTCTTACATCCGCCATGGCGTCTTCCACATAATAATCCGCCCCGATATCCTTTGCGATCTGCTCTGTAAGGACCGCACCCCCGACAAAGACAGGAACGTTTATCCCTGCTTCGTGCAGCGCTGCAATGCTTGCCTTCATGTTGAGCACCGTTGTGGTCATCAAAGCGCTGAGCCCGATAGCTTTTGGCTTTATGGCCTTTGCCTGTTCAACGAGATACGGGATCTTTACGTCCTTCCCGAGGTCTCTTATGTCGTAGCCGTAGCTTTCGAGTACGGCTTTTACGATGTTTTTCCCGATATCATGGATGTCGCCCTCGACTGTTGCAAGTATCACAGGACCTTTTTTCTCGCCGGATACGGTAAACTCTTTTTGGATAAGGGCAAACGCCGCTTTTGCGGCTTCGGAAGCCTGCATGAGCTGCGGCAGGAAAATGCGCCCGGCTTCGTATTTTTCACCTACAAGAGCGAGGGCCGGAACGATGATATTGTTGATGATATCAAGCGGCTTTTCCGTCTTTAAGAGATCTGCGGTTGCGTTTTCCGACTCTTTTGCAAGGCCTTTGAGTATATAATATCCGAGACTTCCGGGAGCGGGATCCGAGGACTTTTGAGGATCGCGATCACCTGCCGGGGCGGAAACCTTACCGGTTGTTCCGGCAGCAGCTGCCTGCCCGGGCTGTGCGATAAAAGCGGTCCCGCCGACAGGAACAGGGGGTGCAACAACATCCGAAGAGTGCTTCTCTATGTACCTGCTTGACGTTAAATCAAGATTTAACAATACTCTGTGAGCGTCCACAGCGCCCATCATATCTGCGTCCAGAGGATTTATGATGGGAAGTGTAAGGCCGCAGTAAAGCGCCATTGCAAAAAAAGTCTTGTTGAGAAGGGGACGGTTCGGAAGTCCGAAGGAAACGTTTGAAACACCGAGCGCGGTGTTAAAACCCCTGTCACGCATCATCGAAACAGCCTTAAGGGTTTCGGCAACTTCCGCCTGCTGGGCCGATGCCGTAAGCGTCAGACAGTCGATAACTATATCCTTTGGACGTATTCCGATGCCAAGAGCCCTGTTTATTATCTTTTCCGCAAGCGCTGCTCTTTCTTCGGCTTTTGCCGGTATCTCGTTTTCAAGGGTAAGACCGATAACGGTTCCGCCGTATCTTTTGACTATCGGAAGCACCGCTTCAAGAGATGCCTCCTTGGCATTTACCGAATTGATGAGGGGTTTGCCGTTGTAGATACGGCAGGCGGCTTCAATGGCTTTCGGATTCGAGGAATCGATCTGAAGGGGAAGAGAGGTCGCAGCCTGGAGCATGGGGATGACCACCTTCATGGCCGCTTCTTCATCGATGCCGGGAACACCCAGGTTCACATCAAGTATGTCTGCGCCTGCTTCTTCCTGGGCAAGGGCTTCTGAAACGAGAATGTCGTAATTCCCTGCCTGAATGGCCTCGCGAAGCTTTTTCTTGCCTGTCGGGTTGAGCCTTTCCCCTACTATTGCAACATGTTCGTCAATGGTAACGGCCTTTGTGGGAGAGCATACTCTTGTCACTCTTTTTACTGTTCTTGGGACAATCGTTTTGGTTAAAACACGATTTAACATGCTTATATATACAGGCGTAGTGCCGCAGCAACCGCCCGCAGCGCATATCCCGAGTCCGGTAAAGGCCTTCATTCCCTCTGTAAACATCTCCGGAGACAGGTCATATACCGTCTTTTCGCCTTCAAGTCTCGGAAGACCGGCATTTGGCTGAACAAATACGGGAAGATCCGTGGTCTCGAGCACTTTTTTGACGATAGGCAGGAGAGTATCCGGCCCGAAAGAGCAGTTGATCCCGACTGCATCAACACCGAGGGAATCCATTACCTCGGCATATATTTCCGCATCCGAACCGGTAAGGCATCTTCCGGTGGCATCAAAAGTCATTGAGGTAAAGACGGGAAGGGACGAATGATCCTTCGCGGCAAGGATGCCTGCCTTTAATTCATAGATACCCGTCATGGTCTCAAACAGGATCACATCCGGGCGGTCACCTGCCAGAGTGATCACTTCTGTATATATATTATATACATCCTCAAAACCTAAAGGACCAAGCGGCTGCAGAAGCTGGCCTACAGGACCGATATCTAAAGCGATATATACATCGTCACGTCCCGAAAGCCTTTTTGCCTCAAGGGCATTTTCAAGCGCGGCATCGATAAGCTCCTTTAAGGAATACTTTGAACCGGCGGCTTTCAGCCTGTTTGCGCCAAAGGTATTTGTAGTGATAAAATCCGCGCCGGCGTCAAGATAGTTCCTGTGGATCCCAACGATCACATCGCGCGCATCGATATTGGTCTCCTCGGGGTATTTTCCGGCGGGGATTCCCGCTTCCTGTATCTGCGTTCCCATTCCCCCGTCAAATATCAGGAGCCTTTTTCCCAAAACTTCTCTAAGGTTGCTCATAAACGGTCTCTCCGGTATTTATATGCTTTTGATGATATTCTTGATGCCGTCGCAGATCTTTCCTGCAATGACCGGATTGTTCATTGTGTAAAGGTGGATCCCGCTAACACCGTTTGCAAGAAGATCGATGATCTGGCTTATTGCATAGGACATTCCGGCATCAAACATGGCGTCCCTGTCATTTTCAAACCTGTCCGCTATGCGCTTGAAACGGTCCGGGAAGGATGCTCCGCAAAGAGTTACCATGCGTCTTATCTGGGCCGAGTTTACTGCGGGCATGATGCCCGGCACCACCGGCACATCGATCCCTGCTATCTTACAGTCATCCTGAAAGTCGAAGAAGGTATCGTTGTCGAAGAAGAGCTGGGAGAGCAGTACGCTTGCTCCTGCGTCAACCTTTTTCTTCAGATTGCGCATTTCAGAGACTCTGTCCGGGGAATCCGGGTGCGTTTCGGGATAACATGCGCCTGCGATGCAAAAGTTATATCTTGATTTAAGGTATTCGATAAGGTCTGAAGCATGCCGGAAATCATGCTTCTCCGGAACATCGGGTCTTTTATCTCCGCGGAGTGCGAGGATGTTCTCTATTCCGGCAGCTTCAAGTTCTTTTGCAAATTCATCTATTTCATTTTTATCGTAGCAAAGACAGGTAAGATGGACCACAGGTTCGATCCTGTAGATCTCTTTGATCTTTCTTGCAAGCTCTATTGTCTTGTTATTGTTGGAGGATCCGCCGGCACCAAAAGTAACGCTTATAAAATCCGGTTTAAGCTCCGAAAGGATCTCAAGGGTCGGATCGATATTCTTAAGCTCCTCATCCTTCTTCGGAGGAAATATCTCGAAAGATAGAACGGTCTTCTTTTTCTCATGTATCTCGTTTATTTTCATTTTGATAACGCCTTTCTCTGTGTTTTGCGCTTTCCGGACCTTTTCTTTAGCGCTTTACTGTAGCATATCAAAAGAAATGTTAAAAGTCCATATTTAATTGACTATTTTGCGTTAAAGTGTTAAAATTCTTCGACATAAAGGTTCAAAAATGGGACGAACTACAGGGAGACAAGGCATGAGAGCCCTGAAGACAGTAAAGATAACAGAGGATGAAAAGGATTACCTTTCAAGGGAAGAAGGCGTCTTGAAGCTTCTCAAGACCCCTGAAGGATACCGCGCAGGCATATTCCTTATCGAAGACCCGGACTCCTGCGAGCGGGAATATCTTGAAAAGGTCTATAACCGCTGTATTGACGAACCGCTGACGATTGCAGAGACAGAGCACCTGTTAATAAGAGAGTTTGCAGCTTCTGACGCAAAGGCGCTCTATGAGATCATAAAAGAGCCCGAGGTCATGCAGTTTGCCGAATATCCGGATGATGACTTTGATACCTTTACTGATAAGCTTGAATCCTACAGGATAGCATACAGGTACTTTGACTGCGGAATGTGGGGGATGTTCCTTAAAGAATCCGGAAAACTTATAGGAACCTGCGGCATCAATTATGCTTCAGTAGACGGAGAGCAGGTATTAGAGCTCGGATATTTTATCTCATCGCAGTACAGCGGGAAGGGGTACACTTTTGAGGCAGCAAAGAGCGCTGTCGATGTGGCATTTAAAATGCCGGGTCAGGACAGGGTGTACGCGAGGGTAAGAAGAGACAACGCGCGTTCCGTAAGGCTCCTTGAACGGCTGGGCTTCAGGTTTGTTAAGCAGCTTAAAGACAAAAAGGGCTTTGACCTTTATGAGATAAAAAACGGAAAATCACAGGAAATAATGCCGGATGACGCATTTTAACAACCGGAGGCGGCCATGGAAATAGAGAAAAAATATCTGATCAAGAAAATGCCCGATATCACCGATGTAAAGCGGGCCGAGATAGAACAGGCATATATCTCGAGGAAGCCTGTCCTGCGCATCAGAAAAAAAGATGATAAATACATCTTCACCTTCAAATCCGGGATAAAAGGCCCTGATGATGTCCAGGTAAGCAGGGAAACAGAGGAGTACATCACCAAAGAGGAATATGACTCGCTGATGAAGAAGTCTGAGGGCTTCCGTATCAGCAAGACGCGGTATATCATCCCACTCGAAAACGGCCTTATCGGCGAGCTTGATGTGTTTCACGGAAGACTTGAGGGACTTGTTTTTATAGAGGTTGAATTCCCGGACATGGAGACAGCGGAAAGATTCAAGCCTCCCGTGTGGTTCGGGGAGGATGTTACACAGGATAAACGCTACAGGAACGGGTACCTTTCAACTCTCGAAAAATATACGGGTTTTGAATAAAAATGCAGATTTCACTTGAATTCCGTTATAAAACCGTTATAATACTGAATTAAAAAAGTGACATTTAATGTAAGAACCGGCGCGCTTTTAAGACGCCAAAAGAAAGGATCAACATGGATCACAGTATATTTCAGGTACCGGACGGGTACCGCTCCGAGCTGTCGTTAAAGGAGACCCAGATCGCAATCAAGGCAGTAAAGGACCATTTCGAGAGACAGCTTGCAAAACAGCTCAATCTTACCCGCGTTTCCGCACCGCTCTTTGTGCGCCCGGAGACAGGACTTAACGACAATCTGAACGGTTATGAACGCCCGGTCGAGTTTGGGATAAAGGAGCTTAACGATGCCAAGGCTGAGATTGTGCATTCCCTTGCGAAGTGGAAGAGAATGGCCCTTGCAAAGTACGGCTTTTCCTACGGAGAAGGGCTCTATACCGATATGGACGCAATACGCCGCGACGAGGATACCGACAACATCCATTCGATCTTTGTTGACCAGTGGGACTGGGAAAAGATAATCAGCAAGGATGAGCGCGATTTCGACACACTGAAGAAAACAGTGCGCAACGTGTATCAGGCGCTTCGCGAGACAGAGCATTACATAGCCGATAAATATGATTACATCAGGGAGATATTGCCCGAGGATATCTGCTTCATAACTTCGCAGGATCTTGAAAACATGTACCCGGAGCTTACTCCGAAGGAAAGGGAATACAAGATCGTGAAGCTTAAAGGTGCTGTCTTTATCATGCAGATAGGCGGAAAGCTCGCATCGGGTGTGCCTCACGACGGCAGGGCGCCGGACTATGACGACTGGTCGCTCAACGGAGATATCCTGGTTTATTATCCCGTTCTCGATATCGCTCTGGAGCTTTCGTCAATGGGCATCCGTGTTGATGAGGATTCGCTGGCAAAACAGCTGGAAATTGCAGGCTGTATGGAACGCGCTTCGCTTCCGTTCCAGAAGGCGATACTTGAGAAGAAGCTTCCGTATACGGTGGGCGGCGGTATCGGACAGTCGCGTATCTGTATGTTCTTCCTGAGAAAGGCCCATATAGGCGAGGTGCAGTCGTCGATATGGCCGGATGAGGTAACAAAAGAGGCCGAAAGCAAAGGGATCATGCTTCTTTGATCTGTCCCCAGAACACGAAAAATTTCATACAGTATGTAAAAACGCATCCTCCGGGGTGCGTTTTTTTTGCGCTACAGCCGCTCTCTGCCTGTATATTCCGCCGTCGAAAAAACTTGCAGGCCAAGACCGGTGCGAAAAGCCGGCGGCAGGCCTGCGTATGCGAAAGCCCTTCCCGTCTTTAAATATAAGAGGGCTGCGTAAATGTGAATAACTCCCGCAGACGGCATGGATGCTGAATAGTAATCGTTAAAGCGAACACATTTTTTGTTTAAATCACACAAAAAATCCCATGTCAAATCTACACACGAAATACAAAAATATCCTTGTAAAAATACGGTACTCAATGTATAATTCTGTCTCGTAAGGAAAAGCATGAAAGCGATACATAAAACTGCCATGAGAGTTGCATTTTGGTCGAATTATCCGCACAGCGGAGTAACAACTAATATGATCACGGTCGGAGCGGCAATGTCCCTTCTCTACAACACGAGGATAATCCTGACCTCGAATCATTTCGGAAAGGGAGATCTGTGGCGCAGCATAAGCGGTAATGAATACAACGGCCTTATAAAAGAGGCGGGATTGCATTACGGGCTTTATGATAACGGTCTTGATCTGTTTGAGAGAGGAAACGGAGACGGTTTCTTCTTAAGAAAGCTCATCGACTCGAGCAAACGGTTTTATCCTACGGAGAACAGTATCAGGGGGAAAGGCCTTTACTGTCATTTCCGGGAACGCAGCTACACGGACAGCCTGCATGAGCTGAATCTTGACAATTCTTTCGGTAAGCTGGCTGACAGCCTTGAAAAACAGGGAGACCATGTTTTTATGGATCTGCAGAGCCAGGGAAGCCTGTGTACGCTTTCGGAACTTGAGAGAGCCGATATTATAGCGGTCAATCTGAAGCAGGACAAGGATGCTGTCAGGAATTTCTTTAAATGTTACGAGAGCATCACCGGGAAATGCATATTTCTTATCAGCTCCTACTCGGAAAAAGGAGCGTATCTCAAACGCGACCTGATAAGAGATCATCACATCCATCCGGAAAGAGTTGCTGTCATTCCTTACGATCCTGGGCTCGTGTCAGGATTTGCCGACGGCAGGATAATCCCATACATCTGTACCTATTTCGACTGTGGAAAAAAGCACTCCGAATACCGTCGCATGTGGTACATAAGGTATGCCGCCGGCATCCTGATGCGGACACTTGAAAACGGGGTTTACGGCATGAGCCCCGACAATGCAAATGCCGCATACTGATAAGAAAACGGGGAAGGATATGAACAGAAAAAGAAAACGATTTGTGATCCTTGCGATCACGGCACTGATACTTACGGTGATCTGCATATTTTTATACTCCTCTGACTTACCCGGCAGGGTCCTGCGAAAGAACACGGTAAACGCCGGAACCGGAGCGGGACCCGAAAACCCCGGGGATACGGGCGAGACAGACACGAAGGAAGAAGAGATTGGTGACAATAAACCGGCATCAGCGGGGCAAACCGGACAGGAAGCCTCAGACGGCAGCGTGCCGGATACCGGGGGGGACCCTTCGGCAGTTCCGTTAACAGCCCCGGGTGAAAGAAAGACAGAGCTTTTCTTCACGGATATTCCGACACATGAAAGGCTCACAGACGGCTGTATTGCGGATATCCGAATCCGGTTTGCGAACGGCGAGGATTACACGGTATTAAAGAACATAAGACTTACGGTCATCGAAGACGAAACAAAAGGGAAAAGGGTATTTGCGGCCCTCAGCGAGATCGAGCTCCTGTATGTTTCCTCATCAAGGACCGACCTTGAGGTATATACGGAAACCTCTGTCTATCCGGTCGTCGTAAGGAGCGGGGCGGGAGAGGATTCCACCGGCAACTACAGGCCGGTAAAGGATGTTCTTACTCTCATAGGCGAGGAAGGCCTTATGGAAAAGGAGGAGGCGGACAGTCTCTATCTTGCAAGAGAATGCCTTGAGGAACGCTTAAGGAACTCCGTCGTTTATTACAGGGATGCCATAAAGAACATGCTCGAAGAAGGAGGAGCGGACGGCGGCAGGGGTGACGGAGTCTGGCTGATCAACTGATGGGAACGGAACTTATCAAAAATATAATAATAGTGCTCTTTCTTGCGCTTGGACTGATCGTGATCCTGTATCTTTGGTTAAAGACAAAGGATAATGAAAAAGAGAAGGAAACAGGCGATATCTATGCGATCGGGACGATGGTCGATGCCGTGAAACAGTATATCAACGGCATTACGGGTGAGATAGTGCAGATCAGAAGTGAAGAGGACAGAAAGCGCGAGCTTGAAAGGGCCGAACTCGGAAAGGCTGTCAGAAACTGCGGTAACGGCAATATGGGAGCAAAAGCCTATGTAAAAGAGCAGATAAAAAAATGGCTCCTTGGGGTATGGCTGAATAACAGGTCCGAACTTGACAGGATCCTTCCGTTTGACAGGCCGGAAGCTCTCGGGGCTGCCGACAAATTTGAGATACTCCTCTACGATTATTCAAGAGAATTCAGATCGAAAGCCGCGGCAAGGCTGCTTGACGATCTTCTTGACATTCACGCAGGCAGGTCCACACAGACACTGTACTTTGGAAAAGACAGCGGGGGAAGGGAAGATGCAGGTTTTACCCGGCACGGCGAAAACGTAACGCACGTCATAGATTCTTTTGATGTAAACGAGCTGTATGCCTTAAAGACACCTTACCTTGACAGTGAAGCAAAAGCAGATATCATCACCAATCTTATCTACAGGCAGTACAAAGGACACGGCGTCGCAGATACACTGCGGGATATGGAGATAGACGGCATATCCGCCGGAGTTTCGGGCAGAGTGGGCCGGGACGGGATGTTTACAAAGGAAAGCGTAAACGAATGGGATGAGACCGAAAGAGCCTCGCGGGAGGGTCTTATGAATTACGAGAGCATATGGGTGTTCAGCCACGGAAACATGATCCGTCTCTCGTTCTTAAGCTTCGGCTCGGAAGCGGAGCTTGAAAGAGTGTGCAAGAATATCTACCGCTTCAACAATCCGGGCCAGCTGTCCGCAACGAAGGGTTTTATCGCAAACGATATGTCGGACGGTTCGCGCGTGATCGTTGTACGGCCGCCCTTTTCAGAGTCATGGGCATTTTTTGTGCGTAAATTCGGCAAGAAGGGGACAATGCCTGTGGAACGTATAGTTAACGGTCCCGGCGCGGTTGAAGTACGAAAACTCCTTAAACATATAATATCCGGCTGTCAGGTGTTCGGGATAACAGGCGAGCAGGGCTGCGGAAAGACTACGCTGCTTAAAGCCCTGATCGAGTTTATTCCCGCCAATTACACGCTGAGGATCCAGGAGCTTTTGTTTGAACTGCATCTGAGGGAGGAATACCCTGAACGGAATATAGTCACCTTCCGCGAAACATCGGAGATAACGGGACGCGAAGCCCTCGATCTCCAGAAAAAGACCGACGGAATGGTGAATATCATCGGCGAAGTCGCTTCTGCGCCGGTAGCGGGGTGGCTTGTAATGGTATCGCAGGTAGCAAGCCGCTTCACAATATTCACACATCACGCCAAGACTACGGATGATCTTATTACTTCGCTCCGGAACGATCTTATGAGCGCGTCGGGGTTCAACAATGAGTATATAGCCGAAAACCAGGTGCGCCAGGCTGTACGTTTCGATGTGCACATGGTGCGCCTGCCGGACGGCACAAGACGCATCTCAAGGATAACCGAGATCGCAAGGGATCCTGAAGATAAAAACGGCAACCGTGTGATCATGGCAATGACGGAAAAAGGCTACGAAGTGACGGGAGAGATATCGGAGGAAACGGCTGCCGCCATGCTTCTGTCCATGAACAGACGTGAAAAAGAAGAATTTTGGAACGACCTTGCAAGGTGGAGAAACGGAGGCATCTGTGAAGAGGAATACTCTGCTTAAACGCGCACTTTTCGGGCTGCTTGCCGGTTTTCTGTTCGTGACTCTCTTAACGCTCTTAAGGGTGCCTGTCTCGGGTTATCTTGCCGCATCGCTTGTTTTTGCGGCGTTTGTACTGACTGTTGAAGCATACGGCAGGAAAAGATACAGGAACAAAAAGAAGGAGCTGCAGGAAATAGACGAATTCCTGTCGGCGGTAAGGCATGAATTCCACATCCACGGGATGGTGGACGAGGCGGTGCGGGACGCGTCGGTTTCACAGAAAAGCAGGTATATCAGGGAGGAGGCGGATAAGATCCTTGATGTGCTCGAAGCCGAGGACGTACGCGCGGCGGCAAAGGTTTACAGAATGTCGGAGTCGAACAGGTACCTGAAGCTGTTCGTTACGCTGTGTGTGACGGTATCCGAGTACGGCGACAAGACCACAAAAGACGGCTCCATGTTCTTGAACAATATTATGAATCTGAAGGAGGAACTGAGACTTGAAGCTGAAGCTGATGAACTACTTGCTGCAAAGACTGCGGGCATTTGTCCGATATCGGCAGCCCCCGCGTTTTGCCTGAAACTGATCGAGAACTGGTCGGTAGGCAATCTTCCGGAAATGAGCGGCTTTTACTCGGGACAAAGGGGTGTTACGGTACTTGCGTCGGTCTTTACCCTGGCGGTAACGGTCTACTGTGTTAACTGCCTGTTAAGAAGCCCCGGTGATACTGCAGGAACAAAGGGAAGCATTTTTGAAAAGGTGAAGATACCAAAGCACCTGACAAAGCTCTTCTACAGGGCAGAAAAGGCCTTTGCCGGTTACAGCGCCTATCAGGCAAGGCTCCTTGCGAAGGCTGGAACCACGCTGTCTGTCGGCAGGATGTACCTTGCAAAGACCGTTCCGGCACTGACGGTGCTCATGGTCGCAGGTATTGCGGCGGCCGTATCAAAGGTAACGGGTGAAGCGGTACCGTCCCCTGCTTTTGCGGCTGTTCTTGTCCTTTTGTGCTTTGCGATACCGGATATCCTTTTGATGGTAAGGGCAATGCTCAACAGGATGAAGATGGACGAGGAGGTAATGCAGTACCAGACCATCATAAGCATGCTGGCAAATATCGAGTTCATCTCTATCTACGATATACTCGAGGAACTTGAGCATTTTGCCATCATCTTCAAACGAAACATAAGCAACTGCCTGAACGATTACACCTCGGGTGAGGAAGGGGCGATAGAGGAGCTTGGCAGGAGCGGGAACGCGCTTCTTAAAAGGCTTTCCGAACGCCTTGTAATGTGTGACAGGATAGGCGTCAAAGACGCAATGGACGAACTGGCGGCGGACCGTGATTATTATTTCAAGACAAGGGAACGCAAGACCGCTGAAAATGTAAAGAAACGCGCTGTGATGGGACAGTTTCTCGCATTTATTCCGCTGATCGCGGCTGTGGCCCTGTATCTTATAATCCCTTTTGCCGCCGAAAGCGTAAGACTGCTTGCCGACATAAGCTCGGAACTCGGCCTGTAAAGGAAACATGACCTATGGAAAACTCATTAAAAGCGCTGATGATGGCAGCGGAAATAATCATAACCTGTATCCTTGTGGCACTCGGCTTTTTTGCCGCAGACAGAGCCAAGGAGGGAGCGGCAAGGAGCATTGAGGCCGCTTCCGCCTACGAAAGAAGACTGGCGGAAAACAGCCTGACGGTCTATGACGGAACAGTCTTATCGGGGAGCGAGCTTGTAAACCTTATGAGATATGAACTCGACAGGATAAAAGAAGGAAAGGGTACCGTAAGCTTCTTTGAAGTCACTACAAAAAACGTGACCACGCTCCAAAGACCGGAGGACCTGGCCAAAGTAACAGGGAAAAACAGCACGGAATCGATCTCTCCGTACGACGCATATATCGGGGAAGCGGTATGGAGACAGGGAAGCCTTGCAGGGCTTCGTTTTACAAAAAAATAAAAAAAAGGGGAAGAACAATATGGAAAACTCATTAAAGGGATTAATGCTCGCGGCAGGAGTCGTGATCACATGCATAGTGATAAGCCTCGGCTTTTATATGTCTAGGGAGGCAAAAAATGCGGCAAACAACGGTATAAGCCAGATATCGAACATGACCGCGGTAAATGATGCGGCCAAGGAAATGTATGACGGCCTTTCGATATCGGGCAGGGAGCTAGTCAACGTGCTCAAGAAATACGCCGATGAACTTACCTCCGGCAGCCTTGTTGTAAATGTTGCAACAGGAAAGGGTCAGGCCGCAGTAAACACAACATATGCCAAGGCTTATACATCCCAGAACGACCCTACGGTCTACACAAACGCAAGTTATATCAATCCAAACGGCGTGTTTATCGGCTCGGTGACCGCCGATACAAAGGGTGTCATCACGATGCAGTTCACACAGGAGTGATCTGTAAAGACTTGCCGGAATACCTGCCGGGTGTTAAATACGGGTCTTGAAGATCCAAGGGGGAAAAGCAATGGAAGAGATAACTGAATTTATAGGCAGGGCAGCGGCTGTTGCGGCTTTTTGCTCCGCACTCGCATTTGCGCTGTTCGAGATACGCCTTATGGAAGCGATACAGGCGGCGGAACCTGCCGCAAGGCTGTTCAGGATAATAATCTGAGGGGGATCATATGGAGATCTTTACAAAGGTAATAACGGTGCTCGCGGCGGTATTTGTCGTACTGGTAATCGCCGGGAGGTATTTTGGGCTTGAAAAGAGAAGACAGGAAAGTGCGGAAGCAAGGATAACAAGGGTATATGCGTCGATACGCGAAAAAGGACTGATAACGGCTTCGGACCTTATAGAGATAAAGGAGGCGGCATCGCTCTGCAGGGGTACCGCTTCGGTCCTGGCCTGCTGTGAACGGACGGACACGGAGGAGGCGGGCGGAAAAGTCCGCATCTGCAGGGAATTCTACGCTTTAAGCGAGCTTGAGCGTTTTATTGCGGCAGACGGCGATTTTGTGCTTGTTCCGGGCGATACCGTCTCTATCCGCATCGAATCCGAAAAAAGAGGAACCTTTGAACTGCCCGGACTTTTAAGACGGACAAGGCTTTCCGTCGGAGGTGCCATGTGAACGCCTTTTCCAAAGCGGCAGACATCTTTATAGCATTTATCTGCATGTTCCTGCTGCCCTTTCTTTTCTGCAGGACTGAGATAAGGAACACGGCCGTTGAGAATGCAGGGCTTGATGCCGCTGTTTTCCTGGAAAAGACGGCAACCGCAAGGGCTCTCGACAGGGAGATATATGAGACGCTTTCAAAGACTGCCGCATACGGATATGCCCGTACGGAGATCGAGATAGAGCGGACGGAGTATCTTCCGGGAAGGAAAGAGCCCGTGCAGGCCCGCTACAGTCATAAGGAGCTGATGGAACTGCTTGAAGAATACGGAACACTGCCGCTTAAACCTTATGACAGGATGATCGTAAAAGTTTATGAAAACAGGCTTTTCCGGTTTGCGCCCGAAACTGTCAGGACCTTTGAAAAGAGGATATAAACATTGAAGATCAAACATCTGACACTCGTGTTCATAATCATTTTCTTCAGCCTTATCTGTCCGGTCCTGATAAAGGACAGGGTAAACAGGATAAGCAGGGAAACAAAAACGAAGATAAAAAAGGCGGTGCAGGAGGGCGTCATGGCCGCCGCATCGGTACAGCGCAAAAAGGCCGAGGGCGTGCTCTTTGCCGGGAGCAGCGAGATGAACGAACTTGTTTTGCGGGAGCTTATCAAGGGCGTGACAGCTTCTCTCGGGATCGGGCACATTCCCGACGCAAGGGAGCGCGTGGAAGGTTTAATCCCGATAGTCTGTATCTGTGATGAAAGCAGTTTTACAATCATAAGCACAAGGCTTACCGCAGACGGAAGGATAACCGCAGGGGAGTCTGTGCCGGTAACTAAAGACCTGGACGGAGAAGAACTGTCAATAGATAAAGCAAACGGCGCATATATAAAAACGCTTGAAAAGGCGCTCGAGGCGGAAACAGGCCGTGTGGCGGCCCTGAAAAAAACAAGACGGAACGTCACCGTGGATCTTCCGGAGTTCTCTTATGATGCTTCGGTACTTGCGATAACAGGACCATCGGTGGTTGCGATATCCTTTGGGGAGGATGCGCTCACCGGTTTTTACGATATCGGCCTCCACGGGGCCGGTCTGTCGGCTAAGCCCGCTTTTTACGGGATCAATGCTGCTTCGGGAAAGGAGGTGCATGCAGGGGATTGTAAGAAACTGAAAGAAATCTTGGATAAAGGAACGCCATATGAAATATACGAAGAAGAAAAGGATGCAGTCATTGCCGGATACAAGCCGGTGTCATGCTGCGATCCGCTTTCCTGTTATTATCTTGATACTTATGTTTTTGGTGACTTTCCTCACTGAAGCCGTGAATACGGCAGCGGCGGACCGCATACAGACGATCTATACGCCAAGCGGGGACAAGATGTACCAGATAGTCTTTGAGGGCGACGGTTCCATGAAGATCATCGGTACCCATTACCGCGGAACTTCGCTTGTAGGGTATCAGACCGTCGGTTTCTGCATCACAAGGACCCCGGCAAAGGGGGATCTGAAAAAGTATGCCGCGAACGGCGGAAAGGTCTTTGAATTCCGCTTTGACAACAATACATCGGCTTATGTCAACGGCGTGGTAAAAGACGGCATCGTTACGACAACATATACGTTTCCGTCGGACATAACCGGAAAACTGATGAATTTCTTTGGGATATCCGCAAAAGATGAGGGAGATTACACCTTTTACATCAGCAATATCTTCCGGGTGATATATTACCCGAATGGAAAGGACAAGCCGTATGTTTACTGGTCCGATGCATGTTATTCCCTTGCGGCCATAAGAGCCGCAGCCTATTGGACTGACAGGACCAGGGAGGCTCTTGCGCACTATTATGACATGAAATTTGTCATCAGCAGGCGGGTTTTGAAGCCCACACCTACACCGAAACCGACTGCAACACCAAAGCCCACGGCAACGCCTACGCCAAAGCCTACTGCAACACCAAAGCCCACGGCAACGCCTACGCCAAAGCCGAAGCCGACGGCAACGCCAAAACCCACGGCAACGCCGACACCAAAGCCAAAGCCGACTGCAACACCAAAGCCCACGGCAACACCGACGCCAAAGCCAAAGCCGACTGCAACACCAAAACCCACGGCAACGCCGACGCCAAAGCCGAAGCCGACGGCAACGCCAAGGCCCACCTCAACACCGACGCCCAAGCCAACGGCAACGCCAAAACCAACTGCAACACCGACGCCCAAGCCAAAGCCAACTGCAACGCCAAGGCCAACCTCAACACCGACGCCCAAGCCGACGGCAACGCCAAAACCCACGGCAACACCGACACCGAAGCCAACTGCAACGCCGACACCGAAGCCCACTGCAATACCAACGCCAAAGCCTACTGCAACACCGGCACCGCCCGCAGCAAGAAATATTACTGCAATAAGATCCGATAACAGGAAGTATGTTCAGCTGGTTTTACCTCATGACGATCATGTTCAGGCAGTATCGGATCCGGATAAAAGCCTTAATGATATTGAGATCATGATAACGGACAATGCAGGGGAGTTCCCACAGGGATACTCGGTGCAGGATTACGTTGTGTTCCCGTTTGATGCCGTAGAGGCAGCTACGGGAAGGATCGCTGAAAGGTACGTGCCGTTCCCCGTTAACGGCCGGCTGAACCGGTTTTATCCGAAACAGCAGCCTCCCGAAGGTATTTACAACATCGAAACAAGGGTGACGGTAAAAGGCCCCGGCGGTTATGAAGACATTGCAGTCAAGAAGATGAAGCTTGAGATATCCGGAAGAGTGTGCGATTTCATGGTGACTGAAGTTAAAGGGGCCGCGGATTACAAAGAACTGTTTGACAGCGGATATGTGTTTTATTCGGGCTTAAACGATCCGTATGGTGTGAAACGCAGTGTCACGGCCGGTCTGCTGCCGGTCATGAACGGGTTTGCACAGGGCATTGCCGACGGAGGTAAGGTCCTCCCGGGGACGGCGCTAAGTTTCAGGTTCAGGACGGAAGGACAGAGAACATCGGTCGATCCGGTCCGCGTCACAGCGTCCTTCAGGGCATTGAACGGTACGGAGCTTGATCTTTATTACATCATTCGTGATGCAGACGGCAAAAACATCATAAAAAAGTATGACCCGCTGGTAGAAACAGTTACTGAAGAGAACACGAGGACGGGGCATTCCTCCGTGAGGACGGGAAACTTCATCATCCCGCTGCAGTCTGTGTTCGTTCCGAAAGGAACAGGTGCTTTTGAGGCCTTTTTACCTGATGCCGGAGCATATTACGGTGATGTTATCGTGAATTTTACCGTTGAATCCCTTGACAGTACGGGAAAGACCGCGGTTTTAAGCTATGAAAACGCGATAAACGCGGCAGCAGGATACTGCAACATGTGGGAGCTTGAGGGCGCAAGACTCAGCGCAAATGACCCTGACGGCAAGGTTTACGAACTAAGATACGGGGATGTCTGCATCATCAGATATCAAAATAAGCCAAACAGATATACAACACGAATACTCTACTAATTGCCTGAAAACCATTCGCATTTACAGTTAATGCGGGTGGTTTTTTGCATTTTCAACAAAATTAAACATGAGCTTTCAAAAAAACAGACAGGAAATCTTTAAAAACCCTTTTACATATATCCCGCATTCAGTTATAATAATCATCAAATGTTTATTAAATAAGACAGGACGGAGAAGTATCAGGATACGCCGTCCCGGAGTGAGGAGAACATGAAAAACAAGTTTTTAAGAACAGCTTTACTGCTCGTTGTTGCAGGCTTTCTCGGCTTTACCGCCATCATCGGTTTCGGTAAGAGCGCTTCCGGCAGCTATAAGGGCATCAGACTCGGCCTTGATCTTGCAGGCGGTGTGAGCATCACCTACCAGGCAGTCAAGAATAACCCTACCACAGAGGAAATGGAGGATGCACGCTACAAGCTCATGAAGCGTGCAGAGTCCAAGAGTACCGAATCTGCGGTATATATCGAGGGCAATAACCGTATCAATGTTGATATCCCCAACGTTACCGACGCCGAGAAGGTACTTGAAGAGATGGGCTCGACAGGCAGCATCTACTTTATCTACGCAAAAGGCGATGATGACATCGACAACGTGAAAAAGGGTGAATCTGGCGAATACGACACGCTCACAAGGAGCATGGACGAGATCATCGCAAGCGGCAACATGGTGCTCGACGGTTCACATATCGCAAATGCAAACGCTGCGATCCAGACATCGCAGACAGGCGCCTCCCAGTATATAGTCCAGCTTACCTTTAACGAGGAAGGCACAAAGAGATTTTCCGAAGCCACAGCTAAGGCTGCGCAGTATTACAACGCATATTCTTTAAATACCAAAAACGTCATCGCCATCGTTTACGACGGAGAAGTCGTATGCTTCCCTCGTGTAAACAGCAGGATAGACGATAACAAGGCCATAATCGAAGGCCAGCGTACCTTCGAGGACGCTAAGGACCTTGCGACCACCATTCGTATCGGTGCACTCCCCATAGAGCTTGAAGAGATCCGTTCACAGGTGGTTGGCGCAAAGCTTGGCGCAGAAGCCGTTAAAACAAGCCTTCTTGCAGGTCTTGTGGGCTTCATAGCACTTGGCATTTTCATGATCATCCGTTACAGAGTTCCCGGCGTGTCGGCATTCCTGTCGCTGATCATCTATTCCTTCCTGATGGTCATTTCGCTTGTACTGTTCAACGCGACCCTTACGCTTCCCGGTATCGCCGGTATCATACTGTCCATCGGTATGGCGGTTGACGCGAACGTTATCATATTCAACCGTATCAACGAGGAAATGCTTGCCGGAAAGACCGTAAGGAGCGCTGTAAAGAGCGGTTTCAAGAAGGCTCTTTCCGCTATCATCGACGGTAACGTAACAACCATAATCGCTGCCATCGTGCTCTACCTCAAGGGTTCGGGTACGGTAAAAGGCTTCGCCCTTACACTTGGCATCGGTATCGTTCTTTCGATGATCACATCCCTGTTCATAACAAGATTTATCCTTATGATCTTTGTTGATTTCGGTCTTTTCAACGAGAAGAACGGTATCAGGAAGACAAAGCTCGTGAAGTTCGATTTTGTCGGCAAATTCAGGAAGACCATCCTCATCCCTGCCGCAGTTATCGTCATCGGCATCATCTTCCTTGTGATCAATCTCACGGGACGCGGAAGCATCTTCAACTACAGCCTTGATTTCGTAGGCGGTACCTCCACCGAAGTTGTCTTTGAGGACGGCATCCCGAATGATGTCCTTTCCGAGCTTGAAGGCCTTGTAAAGACAACGCTTGGCAAGAATGCCGAGATCTCTACCGTAAGCGAGAAGAAATCGGCTCTTATCAGGACAACGACCCTTTCAAACGAAGAGCGTACAAAGCTTCTTGAAGCGCTCCAGGCAAAATATAACGTTGACGAGAAAAATGTTGAATCCGAAACAATAAGCTCCGTAATAAGCGGAGAAATGCGTGCCGATGCCACATGGGCAACTGTCATTGCCATCATCTGCATGCTCATCTACATTTACATCCGTTTCAGGAACTTCAACTTTGCTATTAGCTCTGTCGGCGCGCTCGTTCATGACGTGCTGATGGTAATCCTTACCTACATAATAGGCGCAGGCCTGCTTACCGTCGGAAGCACCTTTATCGCTTGTATCCTTACGATCCTCGGTTACTCCATCAACGCGACCATCGTTATCTTCGACAGGATCCGCGAGGAAAGGGGAGAGGCCGGTCCGAAGGCGGATGTCAACGAGATCGTCAACAAGTGCATTTCCCAGACACTTACGAGAAGTATCGATACTTCCGTTACAACACTGCTCATGGTCATAGCTCTTGCGATCTTTGGTGTATCTTCCGTAAGAGAGTTTGCTATACCGCTCATGGCAGGTATAATCGCAGGCGGCTTCTCGTCCGTAATGATCGCAGGTCCCTTCTGGCGTCTGCTTGAATCACGCAGGAAAAAAGAGAAATAATACACGCCCCGCGGCGTTTTTTCGGGAAGAATAATGGAAAAATGGGTTATACGAAATAAAAAGGGTGATTTTGAAAAGCTGGCAAGAGAGACAAAACTCCTGCCGGTAACCGCAAAGCTTTTATGCAACCGCGGTATACACACGGCAGAAGAGGCTTCAAAATATCTTCACCCCGAATACGGATATCTTATCCCGCCCTTTGAAATGCGGGGTATGGACTCAGCTTGCGGCATCATCCGTGATGCCGTGGCAGAGGGCAGGAAGATCCGTGTTGTAGGGGATTATGATGTTGACGGCATTACCGCCACTTATATCCTCGAATCGGGCTTGAAAGAGCTCGGCGCGGATGTTTCAAGCCGTATTCCCGACAGGGTAAAGGACGGGTACGGCATCAACGAAGCCATAATCCGCGAGGCAAAGGCAGATGGCGTTTCTCTTATCATTACCTGCGACAATGGCATACGCGCGGTAGATGAGGTCGCTCTTGCCTATTCACTCGGGATGCGGGTGATAGTCACCGACCATCATGATATTCCGGAGATACTTCCCGAATGCGAGGTCATCCTTAACGCAAAGCTTCCGAAATGCAGATATCCCTTTACAGAGATATGCGGCGCAGTTACGGCATTAAAGCTTATCGAAGCCCTGAACTGCAAGGGTGATGAAAAGAGCAATACAGACATATTAAAGAAATATATCGAGATCGCAGCGCTTGCAACAGTATGCGATGTTGTGGAGCTTACCTCCGAAAACAGATACATTGTATGGCTTGGACTTGAAAAGATCAGAAAAGACGGGATCGACGGGTTCCCCGTAAACAGCGGCATAAAGGCGCTGATGCAGATTAACAACATCGATAACACTAAAGTCGGGTCCCATACCATAGGATTTGTCCTCGGGCCGTGTATCAATGCCTGCGGAAGGCTTGATACGGCTCTCCTCGGGTTGAAGCTTTTGAACAGCGAAGGAGAAGCGGCTCTTGAAGCCGCCGGAAAGCTCCTTGAACAGAATAACGAGCGAAAGGAGCTCACAAAGCAGTCTGTCGAAGACGCAGTCGGAGTGATAGAGAAAACAAATGCCCTTAAAGACAGGGTCCTTGTGATCTTTCTTGAAAACTGCCACGAGAGCATCGCAGGCATCGTAGCCGGAAGGATCCGTGAGAAATACGACAGACCTGCCATAATACTGACTCCGGGCGAAGATCATGTGAAAGGTTCGGCACGTTCCATCGAGGGTTACAATATCACCGAAGAGCTTGAAAAATGCAGCGGCCTTCTGCTCCGTTTCGGCGGACATGCCATGGCTGCGGGCCTGTCCCTTGAAAAGGGCAATATCGATACCTTAAGGGAGACCTTGAACCAAAACTGTACCCTGACCGAAGACAGCCTTGCAAAAAAGATCAGCATCGATCTTGTAATGCCTGCGCACTATGCAAGCGAAAGGCTCTGTGAGGAGCTTGAGCTGCTCGAACCTTTCGGTACGGGGAATCCGGAGCCGCTCTTTGCGGAAAGGAACTGCGTTATAAAGCGGGCATTTCCCATCGGAAAAGAGGGGAGATTCCTTAGGATCAGTTCAGCAAGCGAGGATGGCTTCGAGTCAGTTTTCGTATTCTTCGGAGACAAAGAAGCTTTTGAAAATGACATAACCTACTGCTACGGTGCCGACACGGTTTCGGATATGTACAGTGCGGGATCTTCGAACATAAGGGTATCGTTTACCTATGTTCCGTCCATAAACGAGTTCAGGGGCACGAAAAATGTGGAACTGAAGCTTAAGAATTACCTGATATAGACTTCATGCGTTGCCGCCGGTACGGCAGTCGTGACCGTGAAACAAAGATTAGGAGAAGAGAATGAAGCAGTTTAAGATCAAGATCAAAGCCATCGTAACAAGCAATGACCGCTTCCTCGTGGTTAAAAGGTGGTATGACGACAGGATCGTCAAGCCATACCAGTGGGAATTCCTTGACGGCGACATGAATTTTGAAGAATCGCCCATCGATGCGGCAGAACGCATTGTCCGCGAACAGACACAGCTTGAAGTGGCTGACGGCAGCCTGCTCTACACCTGGTCCTATGTTGTGGGAGATACCTGTTATGTGGGTATCTGCTATGGCTTTGAATGCTTAAACCGTGAGGTGTTCCTCTCCGAAGACCTTATAGAATACTACTGGGCTGAAAAAAGTGAGCTGAATGACAGCGGACATCCTATGAACGAAAGAGTGCTGCTGGATTTCTTAAACAGCGGGAAGAAGTGAGCCTATGAAAATGCTGATCAAAAACGGCTTCTGCATCGATCCTTCGAGAGGGCTTGAACAGCCTATGGACATCCTCATCGAGGATGGGCACATAAGCGAGCTCTCGGAGCGGATAAACTGTCTTGCGGATGATGTGATAAATGCCGCAGGATGCCATGTTTATCCCGGTTTTATCGATATGCATGTCCATCTTCGCGAGCCGGGCTTTGAGTACAAGGAGACCGTGGAGACCGGAACCCGCGCAGCCGCTGCAGGCGGCTATACCACTATCTGCGCTATGCCCAACACAAAGCCTGTTGCGGATACGGCAGAACATGTTGAGAATTTTCTGGAGATCGTAAGATGGGATGCCGCGGTAAAGGTCCTTCCGATAGGCAGTGTGACCATGGATCAGGCAGGCAGGGAGCTTACGGACATCAAAGCCTTAAAGGAAGCCGGAGTATGCGGTATCAGCGAGGACGGAAAGTCCGTGATGGATATAAAGCTTTACCGTGAAGCAATGAAACGTGCGGCAGAGCTTAATGTACTCGTAATGGCGCACTGTGAGGACAAGGAGCTTGTGGGCGACGGCGTGATAAACGAAGGTTTTGCCTCGCGCAGGTTCGGTCTTGCGGGAATCCCGAATACGGTGGAGGACCACATAACAATCCGCGACATACTGCTTGCGGGGGAGCTCGGGACAAAGCTTCACCTGTGCCATGTGAGCACGGATCTTGGTACGGAATTTGTAAGGCTTGCAAAGAAAAAGGGCTTTAACGTGACCGCAGAGGTCTGCCCGCATCATTTCTCGCTTTCAGACAGGGATATCCCCTGTGATGACGCGAATTACAAGATGAACCCGCCGCTGCGTTCCGCGGAAGATGTTGAGGCGTTAAGGCGCGGCTTAAAAGACGGAACTATAGATGTTATCTCTACCGATCATGCTCCGCACAGTGCGGAAGAGAAGAGCAGGGGCTTTGAGGATGCGCCTTTTGGCATCGTCGGACTTGAGACCGCCTATGCACTCGGCATCACAAACCTTGTAAAACAGGGTGTTTTAAGCATTTCGGAGCTTGTTTACAGAATGAGCACAAGGCCTGCGGAAATACTCGGGCTTACCGCGCTTGACGGGCGCGGTACCTTAAGACCCGGTGCTGTTGCAGACATTACCATAGCGAATCCCGATGAAAAGTGGATCGTTGACGCATCAAAATTTAAGTCTAAGGGTAAAAATACGCCGTTTAACGGCGAGTTCCTGCACGGCAGGGTAAAAATAACTTTAGTGGACGGGAAGATAGTAAAACCATGATAAATACGCTGATCGAAAGAATTAAACAAAAGGGAGCGCCTATTGTCGCGGGCCTCGACCCCACTTTGAAATTTATTCCGGAGCATATCCTCGAAAAGGCTTTTGCCGAGTACGGCGAGACTCTCAAAGGCGCAGCCGAGGCGGTATGGGTGTTCAACAAGGGCATTATCGACAACATCCACGATCTTATCCCGGCTGTAAAGCCCCAGATCGCCATGTACGAGCAGTTCGGGCTTCCGGGACTTGAGGTGTTCAAAAGGACTGTTGATTACTGCAAGGCGAGGGATCTTACGGTGATCGGTGATGTTAAGCGCGGTGATATCGGCTCAACATCGGCAGCCTATGCGACTGCGCACCTTGGAAAGATAAAGATAGGTGCCTCTGTCGTTGCACCTTTTGATGAGGATTTTGTGACTGTCAACCCATATCTCGGAACAGACGGCGTCAAGCCTTTTATCGATGTCTGCAATGAGCATGACAAGGGCATTTTTGTTCTTGTCAAGACATCGAATCCTTCAAGCGGCGAGTTCCAGGACAGGCTCCTTGAGGGCGGCGAACCGCTTTACTGTACTGTGGCATCAAAGGTTGCGGAATGGGCGGAAATGTCTATGGACAGCGGCAACTATAGCAATGTTGGAGCGGTTGTCGGCGCAACTTACCCCGAGATAGGAAAGTCATTGAGAAAGTATATGCCGAAGTGCTTTATCCTTGTGCCGGGCTACGGCGCGCAGGGCGGCACCGGCAAGGATCTTGCGGCTTTCTTTAACAGGGACGGCCTCGGTGCGATCGTGAATTCCTCACGTGGCATCATAGCCGCTTACCAGAACGAAAAGTACGCATCCTTCGGCGCCGAAAACTTCGCTGATGCCGCAAGACAGGCAGTTCTCGACATGAAGGCGGATATTAATGCAAGTATAACAGGGGCATAAAATGAAAAAAACAAGAAAGAACGTACTGATAATTCTTTCAGTGATATTTGTACTGCTGGTTGCTTTTGCGGCAATCGAGATGGCAGGATTCAGATTCTTTTCGGACAATGCTTTGTCTGTATATATAAAGGATAAAGACGAGAAGAACGTTATAAAAGCGCCGGGCTGGTCTTTTTATTATTCTTTAGCTGAATTAACAGATGAGAATAATGTTAAGACAGGTGAGATCATACAATATGTATTACCCGTGAAAAAGTATGGTATCCTGTATAAGTTCAGCCCTGAGTACGATAATGACCTTGTGTATTTTGATGAGGATGGTGCTATCGCAGGTTTTATCTCGTCATTCGACGGCAAAGGGTGTAAACACAATTTCTTAAATATACGATCAGCCTATAATTATCCCTCCAACTGGTATGAATTGACCGAGATAACCGTAGATGGCAAGAAGTACGATCTGTACAAGGCCTCCTACTTTGTCACGGACAGCGACTTTTCAAAAATAAAGCTCGGTGATTACGAGTATACCGTGAAGCGCTCCTCGGATTGGATCGATCAGATCAAGCTAAATGTTAAAAAAGCCGGTGAATGATACACCGGCTTTTGTATTTGTGGCCTGCAGGCGCGTGAAGCCGGGAGAAACAGAACAACAGCCTGTAAACATTGTGCTTACAGGCTGTTTTGTTATTTCCCAAACTGTATATACTTTAGATCAAAGTCGCTTCCCGGAAGGAATACAAGCGCAACCTTGCAGTTCCCCGTAACCGGAATGAGTCTGAAAGTCCTTTCCGTAAATTCGCCGGCTTTTTCAAACGCAATCATCTGTCTTTCGGGCTTTCCTTCTTTTACGAACAGCAGAGTGACAGCATTCTCATTATTGCGTGTCCTTCCGCAGATCTTAACGCTTCTGCAGCCTTCCGGTCCAAAGTCCATATCTTCGAACTCGATCGAAACATTATTGCCGATGTTCAGGATCTCATCCGCATTTCTTTCAAACGAATCACCGGTGATGTTCGAACAATCCGAAGCTTTAAGCAGCGAGAACGCCTTGTCAGGCTTACTGAATACAAAGCCTTGGAGCGAAATGCTCTCGTACGTGACGATACTTATGTTCTTCACGCCGCGGAGCCGCGCGGGAAGCTTAAAGGTATTTGTATTGTACGTGTTATAAACACTTTCGTGCTCATACTCGCATTCAAGGGACAGCGATCCGCCCTCGTCGGGATTGCCTTCCCAGATCTCAAGCTTTGTTTTCGGATTCCAGTGGAAGATCGGAAGTGTGATCTCGTCCGATCCGAAATCTCCGAAATCAACATTGTCGAATTCGAGCCAGCTCCGTCCTTCCTGCGCGAATACTCCGCCCTGAAAGCTCAAGTTCAGAGGCTTATCGCCCTTTTCCCTTGTGCGGAGCGATGCGTAAACAAGCTCATAAGGGTTGAGATTCAGCTCTGCAAAGCCTGCTGCGCTGAATTCGTATTCGGAAAGTACCTGCGGGTAAGGCGTGCCGTTGTTTGCGCTGCAGACAAGCCTGAATTCACCGTTTCCGAGGGCCGTGACCACGGCTTTATTCCCGTCCGGCTCGACTTTTACAAAGTTCGCTTCCACGGCATTCTCGTTAAGCGCCTTCCAGCTTATGTCACTGTATGTGGCATTAGCGGGAAACACTGTTGCGGATACCGTGACAGAGGCATTTTCGGGTGTTAATTCACGCTTTCCGCTGCAGGAAAGTTCTATCTTTCGTATCGGGATGTCATTCTTTTCTTCCGTGGAATAGTTGCCCATGATGCAGGAAGAACCTTCGCGCACTGCGGCTTTATTTGCTGTAAGGGTTATGCTTTCCGTGGGCAGGGAAGGAGAAGAGACGGTAAGGGTTATCTCTCCGGGCTCCTTGTTTGCTGCGACAATTGCAAGCAGCCTTCCGGAGAACAGCTTGCGGCTTGTGCCTTTGTACTGCTCGTAATCGGTGCTGTCACCGTTATCAAGGCCTACAAGCCTTCCGACGCCTGAAACTCTTACATTCACACGGTTTCTTGCATTTGCGACAAATACGCCGTTTTCGTCAAGCGCTCTGATCTCGGTAAAGATAAGGTCTTCACCGTTGGCCTTAACTGTTTTTTTATCCGGTATCAGCTGCAGCTTTGCCGTATCTCCAAATGAGCGGCATTCATCGGATGCGATCTCTTTGCCGTTTTCATCATAAGCAACGGCCTTTAATACACCCTTCGTATACGGGATCTGCCAGGTACCGGAGAATTGGTGGCCATTTTCATGGTCGATATCAAAGGTGCCCTGCGAGATGCCGTTCAGGAAAAGCTCTGTCTTGGGCGCGTTTGAATATACGCGGACATCTATGAGCTGCCCTTCGTTAAAGTCCCAGTAGGGCAGGAGATGGACCATGGGAGCTGTCCTGTAGTCGGTCCATTCCGCCTTGTAAATGTAGTAGCTGTCCTTTTCGAAGCCTGCCGTGTCGACCTGCCCGAAGTACGAATTCTTCGTGAAATAAGGTGTTGGCTCGCCGATGTAATCCCAGCCGGTCCAGATAAACTGGCCGAGCGAGAATTTTGCATCACGGTCCATGTAAACAACGCTCGAAGGCGTAGCGGCTCCCCAGTTTGTACTGCAATTTTCCAGGCTTGAGCACTGGTTGTCGTCATGTGTGAGAAGACGCTTTGAGGCAGGGAAATGGTATATACCGCGGCTTTGGACGGTAGAAGAGGTCTCGCTGCCGTATATTACCCAGTCGGGGCGTTTTTCATGGTGCTCGGCATAGAGGTATTCCTTGTAGTTATATCCCGAAACATCAAGATGATCAGCGCATTTCTGTGCGCCCTCGGTATTTATGAAATTCGATCCGATAGTCGTAAAGGCATGGAGCTCCGGATCATGAAGGCGCACAAACCCTGTAAGCATCTTTGTGATCGGGACGCCTTCGTTTTCAAAGTAGGTATCGTAGATCTCGTTTCCGATACTCCACATGATGACGGAAGGGTGGTTCCTGTCACGGCGCACCCAGGCGGCAACATCGCGCTCGCACCAGTCGCTGAAATATGTTGCGTAGTCGTATGTGGTTTTGTGGCGTTCCCACATATCCGTGAATTCAGAGTCAATAAGCATGCCGAATTCATCTGCAAGCTCGAGAAAACGCTCTGCAGGCGGGTTGTGGGAGGTGCGGATGGCATTGACACCCATGTCCCTAAGCGAACGGAACTGGCGCTTTAACGCGACAAGGTTAAAGGCAGAGCCGAGCGAGCCAAGGTCATGATGCATACATACGCCGTTAAGCTTCATGTGTCTGCCGTTAAGGAAGAAGCCTTTTGAGGGATCGGCGGTTATCGTTCTGAAACCGAAGGTGTTCTCTGCGACATCAAGCAGCTCATCACCGCAGTAAAGGCTTGTACGGAGCCTGTAAAGACGGGGCTCTTCTAGAGTCCAGAGCGCAGGGCTGTTTATATGCGTGTTCGCTTTGAAGGTCGCGGTGTAAACGGCCGGAGACGTGCCGGCTTTTTCATAGGGAACGCTTCCTACGGGAATAACGTTAACAAGACCCTCAAACGCCCGCAGTATCGTTCCGTGCGCGTTCTCGATCTCGTTCCTGATGCGGCATTCGACAGGCTTTGAATCCTTGCCGTTCTCGTTTATTACTTCTGCCGAAACACTGACTGTCCATTCCTTGCCGGAGAGGACATCAAAAGCTCCTTCGGCGGTAAGGTCCAGGTCTTCGGCATCTTTCGGTTTGGCAGTGATGTATACGCCGTTATGCACAAGATGTATATTTTCCGTTCCGATGAGGAAGACATCCCTGAAAATACCTGCACCCGAATACCACCTCGTATTCGGATATCTGTAATGAACAAACACGAGAACGGTGTTTTCGCCGTCCTGCAGATAATCGGTGATATCCGCAAGAAAAGGCGTATAGCCGTGCTTCCACTCCATGACCTTGTTGTAGTTCACATAAACCTCGCTGTCCATGTAAACGCCGTCAAAGGAGAGAGAAAAACGGTTTTTGCCGGGATGTATCTCAAAAGTCTTTTTGTAGCAGCCTGTCCCGGTCGCATAGAGATCGGCTGTGTCCCATATCTGCCAGTCGTGCGGGATGTCCACGGCCTGCCATTTTATGTTTTCGTTATCGGCCGCATCGGGACCTGAACCGATGGGAAGTATCGTAAAGAGCCAGTTGTCGTTGAATAGTTTTTTCATGATATGCTGTCAGGGTGTCGTGACGGTAACGTTTCCGTCAGGGTCTGTGTATGTCACTTTTACTTCGTTACCGTTTGCGTCATATTCCGTAACTGTAACGGAGCCGTCGGGTTTTGTCAGTGTTTTCTTAACGGGTTTTCCTGTTGCCGCATTGTATTCGGTAACGGTAACATTGCCGTTAGGCGTTGTAACAGTGCTCTTTGTCCGGTTTCCGGCTGTATCGTATACGTACTCGAAAACCGTACGATCGCCGTTTGCAAGCGTTTTTGTCTGTTTGATCAGATGACCGTTCGTATCATAATCTGATACCGTTACGGTCTTGTCCTTATCGGTAGATGTGACTTTTATGCGTTTACCGTCTCCGTTGTATTCGGTTACGGTAACGCTTCCGTCGGAGCCTGTATTGGTCGCTTTTACCTCTTTCCCGTCAGCATCATAATCCGTGACGGTAACTGAGCCGTCGGGTTTTGTCAGCGTTTTCTTAACGGGTTTTCCTGTTGCCGTATTGTATTCGGTAACGGTAACATTGCCGTTGGGAGATGTGACAGTGCTCTTTGTCTGCTTACCCGCAGTATCGTATACGTACTCGAAAACCGTACGGTCGCCGTTTGCAAGCGTCTTGGTCTGTTTAAGGAGATGACCGTTCGTATCATAATCTGATACTGTTACGGTTTTATCCTTATCGGTAGATGTGACTTTTATGCGTTTGCCGTCTCCGTTGTATTCGCTTACGGTGATCGCCCCGTCCTTTTGCGTTGTGGTCGTTTTAAGGATCTTTCCGGACGCGTCGTAATCCGTAACGGAAACAGTACCGTCGGCAGAGGTCGACGTCACTTTTATCC
>JAEEGL017065803.1_pt1 | contig 43015 bp, 40 predicted proteins | sample 9134231 | NCBI WGS metagenome assembly JAEEGL01 (sample SAMN16246548, study PRJNA631951) | gut metagenome | biome: gut microbiome; feature: rumen; material: fiber-attached | host: Bos | place: Iran: Karaj | collected 2018-10 | reverse complement strand
GAGATCGTCGGATTGATTCTGGGGGCGTTTGTCTGGTCGCTGATCAAGCGGGAATGGAAGCCGACAGGCGGTTCTTCCCCGATCTCGCGCTTCTTCATCGGCGCTTTCGTAATGATCGGCGCGCTTGTGTTTTTAGGCTGCCCGCTTCGCATGGTCATCCGTATCGGAGGCGGCGATCTGAACGCACTTGTCGGTCTTTTGGGCTTCATAGTCGGTATTCTGATCGGCATTATTCCGCTTCGTCTGGGATTCTCCCTGAACCGCGCCTATAAGCAGAGCGCCGTCGAGGGACTGATCTTCCCGGTCATTCTTTCTGCATTGTTTGTACTCTCGTTGACGACACAGCTCTTTTCTTCAAGCGAAACCGGTCCAGGCAGCAAGCATGCGTATTGGCTGATCGCCCTCGGCATCGCGTTCGTCGTCGGCGCGCTCTGTCAGCAATCCCGTCTCTGCATGGCGGGCGGCATCCGCGACGTCGTACTGTTTAAGGACTTCCGCCTGATCTCCGGCTTTGCGGCGATCATTGTCGCTGTTCTTGTGGGCAACCTGATCTTCAACGGCGGCGTTAAGTTCGGTATGCAGAGCCAACCGATCGCACATTCCGACGGGTGGATGAACTTCCTCGGAATGACCGTTGTTGGATTCGGTTCCGTTCTTCTCGGCGGCTGCCCGCTGCGTCAGCTCATCCTGACCGGCGAGGGGAATACCGATTCCGGAATCACCGTTCTCGGATATATTGCGGGCGCAGCCTTTGCGCACAATTTCGGTCTTGCCGGAAAAGCGGACGGCGTGAACGAAGCCGGTGAATTTGTTCGCGGGGGCGCTTCGCAGAACGCGCTGTATGTTCTGATCGCTGCGCTCGTGATATTTGTGTTAATCGCGATTTTCAACACAAAGAGAAAAAAAGCATAAGGAGGCTATCATGATCGACGCAAGAGGATTGAGCTGCCCGATGCCCGTGCTGATGGTACAGCGCGAAGTCAAAAAGAATCAGCCGAAAACGATAGAGGTGCTCGTGGACAATATGACTGCGGTGGGCAACATCACGCGGTTTGCGGCGTCGCAGCATTACGAAGTACGATATGAGGAAAAAGCGGGCGATTTCCGCATGACGCTCTGGAAATGAATTATCTCGCAACGTTCTATACGCATGCGGCAGCATTGATGACGAACCGATCGCTGCAGAAGAAAGGCGTCGTTTCAAAGCTCGGGCCGGTACCGCGCAAGGTCTCGTCAAGCTGCGGGACCTGCGTGATGTATACGTCCGACGATCCTCACCTCAGTGAAATGGATTCGGACGTGGAAGCCGTCTACGAGGCGACGGATTCCGGGTATAAAGAACTGCTCAGAAACGAGTAAGCAAAGTGGAGCGAAAGACCGCTCCTCTTTTCATATTTTCCGGATCTGTACATACTTTACGGTATTGACGGTTGCGCGAATCGGAAAACCGTGGTAAAATAACGAAAAACTATTTCGAGAGGGTATATGAACAACACGTTCAGCAGGATCGGCGTTTTTGACAGCGGCTTGGGCGGTCTGACCGTTCTGAACGCGATCTGCGCCGCAAACAAAGGCTTATCCATCGTCTATTTCGGCGACACGGCGCGCGTGCCGTACGGTTCGCGTACCGAAGAAATCATTATCCGCTACGCGGAGCAGGACGTGCGGTTTCTGCTTTCCAAGGGCGTGGAAGCGATCGTCGTCGCCTGCGGCACCGTCAGCGCGATCGCGCTTACCGAGCTTCGCAAGGAGTTTTCGGTCCCGATCATCGGTGTGATCGAACCGGCATGCGACGCGGCGGCAAGGGTCACGAAAAGCAATCACATCTGCGTCATCGGAACGCAGGCGACCGTGCACAGCCACGCGTATTCCGATTACATCACCGCCAAGTATCCGCATCTCAACGTCTCCGGTATCGGCTGTCCGCTGTTTGTGCCTCTGATTGAAAACGGGTTTCGCGAGGACGATCCGATCACGAAGATGACCGTCGAACGGTATCTTTCCCCGATCCGAAACACGAACATCGATACGCTGATCCTCGGCTGCACGCATTACCCGTTCCTGTCCAATGTGATCCAGGAAACGCTGCCGGATGTCAAGCTGATCGACATTGGCGTCGCGCTCTCCGAAGCTGTCGGCGCAACGATCCCTCTGCCTGAGAATATTTCCGACAACTTTGTCGAATACTGCTTCAGCGATCGTGAGACCGGATTCAAGCGCTTCGACACGGAGCATCTGAAGGATCTGCCGAACGGACCGATCAAGGCGATCAACATCGAATCCTTCTGACATAAAAAACAAACGCCCCCGTATACTGTATCAGCACAGTTTACGGGGGTATTTCTTTGAACTGGTATGAAGAACGGATCTGCGAAGAAGCAGAATACATCGTCGAACACAAGGCGACCGTACGTGAAGCGGCTAAAGCGCTTTGTATCGGAAAGAGCACGGTACACAAGGATGTGACGGAGCGGCTGAAAACGATCCATCCCGGGCTTTATAAAAGCGTCAGGGACATTCTGAACACAAACAAGGCGGAGCGACATCTCCGCGGCGGAAAAGCGACCCGCGATAAATATGCAGTGCTGCGTCAGTGCGTCGGGGACGTAACTGCGGAGAGATAGACCTTTTCGGCTCCGGCGCGCTTCAGCGTCTTTGCGCATTCATAAACGGTCGCGCCCGTCGTGAACACGTCGTCGATCAGAACGATCCGCAGTCCTTTCACCGAAGGATCCGCCGTAAAGCTTCCGCGGATGTTTTTGCGCCGCTCCGCAGGATCATACAGCTTCTTCTGTTCAAACGTGAATCGGTTCTTCCGAAGAAGCACGGAGGAGTAGGGGATCCCTGTCGCATGGCTGAGATAGGAAGCAAGCAATTCGGTGTGGTTGAATCTGCGAATCCATTTCTTCAGCGGATGCATCGGAACGGGTACGAGAATATCGGCGTTCCATTCCTTTGGAACGGAAAGAAACTGCGTAAAGAATCCGGCATATTCCGTCTGCCCGAGCTTCTTGAACCGCATGACGGCAGCGGAGATCTCGTCGCTGTACTGCAATCCTACGGTGATCCCGTCAAGCGGCGCAAGATACGTAGGATTCGGCAGATATTTCAGTTTCGCGCGGCATTTGTCGCATAGACCGTCTTCACCGATCAGATCCTCTTCGTCACAAAGATAGCATTGATACGGTCCCGGCATCAATGCGTCGCCAAGAAAGCCGATATCCGACTTAACGCGATCCGACAGCGTCATATTCGATGAGCCTTTCCCGCAATCCCGTGTTCCGTTCGCTCTTTCTCGCATTGCGAACCATCAGTGCAATCGTATCGCTTCTGCCGATCCCGTAAACCAGCTTCTTTGCGCGTGTGACGGCCGTATACAGAAGGTTCCTTGTCAGCAGCGGCATAGGACCGCCTGCAAGGGGAAGCAGTACCGTCTGAAATTCCGAGCCCTGACTCTTGTGGATCGTGATGCAGTAGGCAAGGTCGATCTCTTCCATCTGCGCGAACGCGTATTCCGCAACGCGTCCGTCGTCAAAGGCGATCACCGCATATTTTTCGTGCAGATCGATCTTCAGGATCGTGCCGAGATCGCCGTTAAAAACGCCTGCGCCTTCCTCAAAACCACCGCTATGCACGGATTTTCTCCATACCGTCTTATAGTTATTCCGGATCTGCATGATCTTATCGCCTTCTCGAAACAGCGTATTGCCGACGGCATGCTCTGTCTTCACGGACGCGGGCGGATTGCATACGTCCTGTAAAAGCTTGTTCAGTTCAACGACGCCCAGCGGTCCCGTTTTCATGGGAACAAGGACCTGCACGTCCATCAGGGGCTCACTCGTACTGAGTCGGGAAGCGGCTTTTCGCATCAATTCTGTCAGCCTTGCGCGAATTCGTTCCGTATTCAGGATCTCCTCAAACAGGAAATCGGAATCGCGATCGGTCAGATACGGCATTTTTCCGTTGTTGATCAGGTGCGCGTTGCGAACGATATTCGAACGCTGCGCCTGTCGAAAGATCTCTGTCAGGCGGAAACAGGGAAGCGTTTCGGAGGCAAGCGCATCGGAAAAGACGTTCCCGCATCCGACCGGAGGAAGCTGATCCCGATCGCCGACAAGAACAAGGCGCGTACCTTTTGTCAGCGTCTGTAACAGCGCATACATCAACGGCGCGTCGACCATGGACATTTCATCGACGATCACCATATCTGCGAGCAGCGGATTTTCCTTATTTCGCTGAAAGCCTTCTCCCGGAATGTACTCTAACAGGCGATGGATCGTTCTTGCGTCGCAGCCGGTCGCTTCCGTCATACGCTTTGCGGCACGTCCCGTCGGCGCGGCAAGCTCGACCGCATATCCTTTCTCCTGCATAACGTCAAGAATACAGCGGATGATCGTCGTTTTACCGGTTCCGGGACCGCCCGTGATGATCGAAACGCCGCTGTTCAGCGCGAGCATGACCGCCTGTTCTTGCTCCGCAGACAGCTCCATCCCGACGTCTTTCTGCCAGTGATGCAGATCCCATATTTCCATAACGGGCGGCGTGTTCAGCAGAAGCAGTTTTTTCGCAATAAAATCCTCGATCCTGAACAGATAGGGGAGATAGATCGCGTCCTGTTCGTTGATCTCGCAGCGAAGAAGATCGCTGCCGCTTTCCATCCATTCTACGGTTTCCTCGATTCGTTCGTGCGAAGCGCCGAGCAGTCCGGAAGCGCGTTCGATCAGAACATGATCATACAAAAACATATCGCCGCGCTCGTCTCGCGCCTGCTGCAGGCAGTATCGGATCCCGGCAATCAAACGTGCGAGGGAATCCTGCTCAAAGCCGGAAACATGCGTTGCGATCCGATCCGCGGTCAAAAATCCGATTCCTTCGATATCGTCGATAAGCTGATACGGATTCTCCTGTATTTTTGCAAGGCAGAGTTCCCCGTAGGTCTGCATCATCTTATAAGCCTGTCCTACGGTAACGCCGTACGGTTCAAGGCTCAGAAGAATGTCGCGGAACAGCTTTTTCTCGCGGAAGGATTCCGAGATCATCGCGGCCTTTTTCTTGCCGATCCCGGGTACTTCCACAAGCCGTTCCGGTTCCTTTTCAAGCACCTCAAGCGTCTCCATGCCGAACGTCGAAACGATCGCGCGCGCCATTGCGTGACCGACGCCGCGTACGACGCCGCTTTCCAGGTATCTGATGATCGCAGAATTGCTCGAAGGCGCCGTGCGTTCAAAGGAAACGACCTTGAACTGCGTACCGAAACGAGGATGATACGTTTCCTCGCCGGTCAGGTTCACGGTGTCGCCGACGTTCAGAAGCGGAAGCGTTCCGACGCAGGTCGTCGTCTGCTTTTCGTCGTCGGAAAGAAGCGACAAAACGGTATAGCCGTTTGTCGCGTTGCGAAAGACGATCGATTGTACGGTTCCTCTCAGTTCCATTGCAAAAAGCCTCCGGTCACCCGGAGGCAAGGTCCTCAGAAATCAAGACGCTGTTCAATATAGTTCCGCAGTTCCGAAATCGGCAGGCGGACCTGTTCCATCGTGTCGCGATCACGAACCGTCACGCAATGATCGTTTTCGGAGTCGAAATCGTATGTGATGCACAGCGGCGTGCCGATCTCGTCCTCACGGCGATAGCGCTTGCCGATCGAGCCTGTTTCATCGAAGTCCACGGAGAAGTGCTTCAGAAGATCGAGATAGATCTCGTTCGCCTGCGCGGACAGTTTCTTCGAGAGCGGCAGAACGGCTGCCTTGAACGGAGCGAGAGCAGGATGCAGATGCAGCACCGTTCTAACGTCGTTTTCAAGCTGCTGCTCCTCATATGCGTTGCAGAGAACCGCAAGCACGGTACGTTCTACGCCGAGCGAAGGCTCGATGACATAGGGGATGTAGCGCTCGTTCTTTTCGGCGTTGTAGTAGGTCAGATCCTTGCCGGATGCGTTCTGGTGCTGTGTAAGATCGTAATCGGTACGGTCTGCGACGCCCCAAAGCTCGCCCCAGCCGAAGGGGAACTTGAATTCAAAGTCCGTAGTCGCCTTGGAATAGAACACGAGCTCGTCGGGATCGTGATCGCGAAGACGAAGGTTCTCGTCCTTGATGCCGATCGATAGAAGGAACTTATGACAATAGCTGCGCCAGTAATCGAACCATTCGAGGTCGGTTCCCGGTTCGCAGAAGAACTCAAGCTCCATCTGCTCAAATTCACGCACGCGGAAAATAAAATTGCCGGGCGTGATCTCGTTGCGGAAGCTCTTGCCGATCTGACCGATGCCGAACGGAAGCTTTTTGCGCGTCGTTCGCTGCACGTTCGCGAAGTTTACAAAGATGCCCTGCGCGGTCTCCGGACGCAGATAGACCGTATTCTTCGCGTCTTCGGTCACGCCCTGGAACGTTTTGAACATCAGGTTGAACTGCCGGATATCGGTAAAATTGTGCTTGCCGCAGGTGGGGCAAGGGATCTGATGCTCCTCGATAAACGCTTTCATCTCCGCCTGCGTAAAAGCGTCGATCGGTTTTTCGAGCGCAAAGCCGTTCTCGGAAGACCAGTCCTCAATGAGCTTGTCGGCACGGAAACGCTCCTTGCATTCACGGCAGTCCATCAAAGGATCCGAGAAGCCGCCGAGATGGCCGGACGCCTTCCACGTTTCGGAATTCATCAGGATCGCGGCGTCGAGGCCGACGTTATACGGACTTTCCTGAACGAATTTCTTCCACCAGGCTTTTTTGACGTTGTTTTTCAGTTCTACGCCGAGAGGGCCGTAGTCCCACGTATTGCTGAGACCGCCGTAGATCTCGGAACCGGCAAAGATAAAGCCGCGGTTCTTGCAGAGTACAACGATCTTGTCCATCGAATATGCTTTTTGTTCCATAGTTTTCTCCTCCGTTTATCCATGATATTATCATGCGAAACGGCTTATTTGTCAAGCGGTTTGCAAATATCGAAAACCGAGGAACCAAACGTGCATCCGTCTCATACTATACTGTAACGACGGAAATCCGTCGAATCAACATAAACGGAGGAACAAAGAATGTTCAATAATCTCGGCGGCACCAATCTGACCTGGCTGCTCGTTCTGATCCTGCTCATCGGCGACGGCGACAACGGAATGGGCATTTCCTGCGATACGCTGATCTGGCTGCTTCTCCTGTCCCGCTTCTGCGGCGGAGAAAACTGCGGCTGCGGATGCGGCAATCAGAACCGTCCCTGCGGCTGTTCTGCAATGTAATTGCAAAAAGCTCTTTGAAAATCGCCTCCTTTGTGGTATAATGCCATCAAAGGAGGCGATTCCGATGTTGTTGAAGATCGAAGGCATGGGCTGCATGCGCTGTGTCGCTAAGGTAAAAAAGGCTATGGAGGAGATCGGCGCCAAGGTCATCTCCTGCGAAATAGGCGCCTGTGAGATCGAAGGCGTTTCCGATACCGATCTGATCCGCGATACGATCAAAGGGATCGGATTTGAACTGATCTCCGCCGAATAATGGATCATATCGTTGTAGGAATGTCAGGCGGCGTGGACAGCTCTGTCGCGGCTTATCTGCTAAAGCGACAGGGTTTTGACGTCGTCGGCATTTTTATGAAAAACTGGGAAGAAAACGATGAAGACGGCGTCTGTACGGCGACTGCGGATTACGCAGACGTCCGCAGTGTTTGCGAAACGATCGGCATACCGTATTACACCGTGAATTTCGCAAAGGAATACCGCGACCGCGTATTCTCGTATTTTCTTGACGAATACAAGAAAGGACGTACGCCCAATCCGGACGTTCTGTGCAACTGCGAGATCAAGTTCAAGGCATTTCTTGATTTTGCTCTGTCCACCGGCGCGGGTCTTCTGGCGACCGGCCATTACTGCCGTCTGAACGTGGACAAGCTCCTCCTTCGCGGCGTCGATCCGGGGAAGGATCAATCCTATTTCCTCGCGGGACTGACGCACAAGCAGCTGGAACGCGTCGTTTTTCCGATCGGCGATCTAATGAAATCCGAAGTACGCACGATCGCAAAAGCACAGAATTTTACGAACGCGCTGAAAAAGGACAGCACCGGGGTTTGCTTTATCGGCGAACGCAATTTCAAGCAGTTTCTGATGCAATACCTGCCCGCTCAGCGGGGCGACATCGTTGACGAACACGGCAGAAAGATCGGAACGCATGACGGATTGATGTATTACACCCTCGGACAGCGCAGAGGACTCGGGATCGGCGGAAGGTGCGACGGAACGGGGGAGAGCTGGTTCGTGATCGGAAAGGATCTGAAGCAAAATCTTCTGATCGTGCAGCAGGGAGAACATGAGGAGCTGTATTCGACCGCTCTCGAATCGGATCAGATCAACTGGATCGCCGGAGCTCCGCCCGCTGACAGCTTTTCATGCACTGCGAAATTCCGCTACCGTCAGCCGGATCAAAACGTTACGGTGTCTGTTGCAGGAAGCGGCGCGCAGGTTTCTTTTGAAAAGCCGCAGCGTGCCGTTACACCCGGTCAATGGGTCGTTCTTTATCGGAACGATCTCTGCCTCGGCGGGGGACCGATCGACCGTGTCATGCCTCTGAAAGCCATAACCGTATGAAGGATCGCCGTGTCAACATCACGCCGCGGCTTGAAACCGCGCTGGAAATGCTCGACGGATACGAGGTCGTTGCAGATATCGGCTGCGATCACGGCCGATTGACCGCTGCGCTCCTTCAGCGGAAGGTCTGCAAAAAAGTGATCGCTTCGGATATCAGCGAACCTTCGCTCGAAAAAGCGAAACAGCTGATCCGACATATCGGGCTTTACGAACACGTTTCATTCCGCGCCGGCGACGGTTTTCACGTACTGCGTCCGGGCGAATGCGACGCGCTCGTGCTGCTCGGCATGGGCGGTACGCTGATGTGCCGCATCCTGGAGGAATGTGCAGTGCCGCTTATGGGCGCACAAGCGCTCGTGCTCCAGCCGATGCGCGCGCAGAACGATATTCGCGAATATCTGTATCGCAATCGGTTTCACATTGTAAGCGACCGTGTCGTTTCGGATCACGGACGATATTATCAGGTTATCAAAGCGATCCCCGATAAAACGTACGACCGAATATCGGAATCATTTCCCGAAGGTTTTTTCGACGTCGGCTATCGGGCTTTTGCCGATCGCGACGAGCTGCTCCCGGCACTGTGCAGAGAACAACTGAAGTGTCATGAGAAGATGCTGCTTTCCGCCGTCGGGACGGAAGGCGAAACCGTTCTGCGCAGCAAGGTGAAGGCGCTGCAGCAAATATTGGACGCATTTTGAAGCAAGGAGGGTCGCTATGACGATTCAGGAATTCTGCGAAGCAATGGAGCGTATCGCGCCGAGATCATTGGCGTTTGATTTCGACAACGTCGGACTTTTGATCGCGCCGGATCACGATCGGATCCAAAAGGTCTTAGTCGCGCTGGATCTGACGGTTCCGGTTGCGGAAGAAGCGATAGAGGGCGGGTTCAATCTTGTGCTGACGCATCATCCGATCTTCTGGGATCCGGTCAAATCGTTCTCGCCCGCGTCTCCGGAGACTGCGGCGGCGTATCGCCTGATTCGGCATGGGATCGGGCATTTTGCCGCGCACACGAATCTCGACGCCTGCGAAGGCGGGGTAAACGATGTCCTTGCAGAGATCCTTTCCCTGAACGACGTGCGCCCGCTTCCGCCGGAGGATCTCGGACGGATCGGTACGCTTGTTCAGCCAATGCGTTTTTCGGAATTCGCGGCGTTTTGCGAGGAACGTCTATGTGTCAAGGGTCGTTTTATCGGCGATTCCGAAAAACCGATCCGTACTGTCGCCGTCATAGGCGGAGCCGGAGGCGGAGACGTCGCATTCGTGCAGAAAGCCGGATGCGATGCATTCGTCACCGGAGAAATGAAGCACAATCAAGCCCTGACTGCTGCATATCTCGGATTGAACTGCTGCGTGCTCGGACACTACGAAACGGAATTTCCCGTGCTGAAACCGCTAATTGACCGTTTACAGAATGAGGATCATGATGTACAATATAGTTTAACACATGTAGGCTGTTCGCCTTTGCGCAGCCTTTAAGGAGGATATCGTTATGAGTAAACCCATTGCATTGCTTGCCTATCAGGAAGCTGACGTCGAAAAGCAGCAGATCGAAGCCGCTGTGAAAACGACGAACAACCGTATTAAGCTGAACAAGCTTGCGAAATTCATCAAGCAGCAGCAGGCAACGCTCAACAAGCTGAACGAGGATATGGAGACGTTCTCTGCGTCCATGGCGCGCATCAACGCGCAGCATGCCGCAGTTCTCGATCGCCTTGATCTGGAAACGTCCGAGTTCGAAACGCTGAAGGGCGACGAAGAGTGTACTTCGGAGGAGATGACGGAGTTTCGCCACGATATCGAGAAGCTTCAGCGCGAAGCCGGAAATCTCGAGAAGGAGATCAAGCAGCTGTTCCATACGCTGGATGAGACCGTTGCAGAGTATCAGAAAACACGTCAACAGGGTGCAAAGGCCAAGAAGGAATACGATCAGCTTAAGATCCTCTGCCAAAAAGAAAAGGACGACGCCTCCATCGACATGCTGGCTGCGGACCGCAAAATGGCAGAGCTTGAGAAGCGCGTGAATCCCTCGCTGATGAACCGATACAAACGCGCGCGGCTGCATAATAATGTTGTTGTTGTGGAAGTCAGAGACGGCAAGTGCAGCGGATGCAATATGTCGCTTCCGAGCCTTGCGATCCGAAGGCTCATCGGAGAGGATATGATCCTCGAGTGTGAAAACTGCGGCAGGCTGCTGTACGCGGATAATGAATAAGAATTGACGGTGAGTAAGACAGACGATCGCGGCTCTATTTGAGCTGAGGAAAGTCCGAGCACCGCAGGGCAGGGTGCCGGGTAACACCCGGTGAAGGCGACTTCAAGGAAAGTGCAACAGAAATAAACCGCCCGATCCCTCGGGTAAGGATGGAAAGGCGAGGTAAGAGCTCACCAACGGCATGGCGACTTGTCCGTTCTGTAAACCCCACCCGGTGCAAGATTGAAATGAGAGCATTCAATAGCGGCCCGCTACGCTCTTTGTAATCGCTTGATCGGCCCGGCAACGGGTCGGCCAGATAGATGATCGTCCTTAGACAGAACTCGGCTTACGGCTTGCTCACCGTCATTATTTTGGATGATAGAGGAGGGAACGATGGAAATACGGTACAGAGAAGAATACTCGCATATCCTGCGTGAAGAGATCATGCCGGCGACCGGCTGCACGGAGCCCATTTCGATCGCATACTGCGCTGCAAAAGCGCATCAGGTACTCGGCATGCAGCCGACCGCGATCACGGTCTCGGTCAGCGGAAACATTCTGAAAAACGTCAAAAGCGTCGTCGTTCCGAATACGAACGGTCTGAAGGGCATTCGCGCTGCAGTTGCAGCCGGGATCGTATGCGGCGACGCCGATAAGGGCATGCAGGTCATCAGCAGTGTGACCGAAGAACAGCGTGCGGCTGTCGCAAGCTTCATGGATTCCGTCAGCATCGACATCTCCTGTGCAGAGACCGATTGTCCTCTTTATATCAGCATTACGCTGTATGCACGGACGTCCTATTCCCGTGTCGTGATCGCAAACAACCATTCCAATATCGTAGAGATCATGAAAAACGGCGAAGCGATCCTGAAGCGTCCGATCATAGCGCAGAGCGAGGACAATCTGACCGACAAATCCTGTCTGAATCTGCACGACATCATGGAATATGCCGATAAGGTCGACCTTTGCGAGGTGCAGGATCTTCTCGACATGCAGATCGAATACAATATGGCGATCTGTGAAGAGGGCCTGACCAACGATTACGGAGCGAATATCGGCAAGATCCTGCTTGCGGAGAACGTTTCCGACGCAAAGACGATTGCAAGAGCCTATGCCGCAGCCGGAAGCGATGCGCGTATGAGCGGCTGCGAAATGCCGGTCGCGATCCTTTGCGGATCCGGCAATCAGGGCATCACCGCATCCGTTCCGATCATCTGTTACGCAAAGCACTACGCCGTCTGTAAGGAGCGTATGTACCGTGCGCTGATCCTGTCGGATCTTCTGACGGTATTCCAAAAAGCCGGTATCGGCCGTCTCTCCGCTTATTGCGGAGCCATCAGCGCCGGCTGTGCAGCAGGTGCCGGTATCGCATACCTGCTCGGCGGCGACGAGACTGTCGTTGCGCATACGCTTGTCAATTCGGTCGCAATGATCTCCGGAACGATCTGCGACGGTGCGAAGCCGTCCTGCGCCGCCAAAATCGCGGCTGCGATCGAAACCGGCATCCTCGGATACCAGATGTATCTGCATCAGCAGCAGTTCTATCGCGGGGATGGAATCGTCGCGCCGAACGCAGACGAAACAGTCAAAAATATCGGCGTGATCGCATCGGAGGGAATGGTCGAAACGGATCAGACGATCATCCGGATCATGCAGCAGGACTGCAAATAACGATCATACAGAGAAACAGACCGGAGCGATTTCCGGTCTGTTCTTTATTGATTCAGTTTTCAATACGCAGCAACGTACCTGCATCCGTTTTTGCAACGGTTTCCGTATGATCGCGGAAATATGCGTAATCGACGTCATAACCGCGTTCCGCGTTGCTGAGCAGCACATACCGGACGTTGTACTGTCGGAAAAGTTCCGTACAGTCCGCGGGTGTTTCGAACATCCGACGAACGTCCGCTTCCCGTTGGGACGTGTCTATCCCGTGATAGAACAAATAGGTCCCCGTTCCGGTCACGATGCTCCTGCCGGTCAGCGGCGTCACGAGGTTCCAATGATAGCTGTTTGCGAGGATGACTGCGTCGGACTCCGTTACAGAACGGATCTGTTCGGAAAGAGCGGCCTCTTCTTTTGTATACACCTGATACTCACTTTTCCATTCCCTTAGGATCGTCATCAGGGAGGAAACGATCATAATGAATATCAGAAGATATGACGATGCGGACAACGCCGCATATCCGCCCTTGAAACGTCTGGAGCGTCTCTCGATCGTTGGCGCGGCAACAAGCTCAAACAAAGCGATCAGGATCGAGACGATGCAGAAAATCGCATTCAGGCGGATATACCATCTGCTGACGGAATATTCCGTCTCAATATACTGATCGAGCCAGATATACAGCAGAGAAGCAGCGAGCCACACCGAAAATGCGCTTACCGATATCAGAGAGGCAACAGCCCAGCCGCGAACTCGTGTGTATCTCCACGCGCCGATGCACAAAGCGAGAAGCAGTCCTGCGCAAAAGAACAGCGTAAACGCGGTCCCCGGCCGCAGCATCAAGCCGTCTTTCGCGTCAAACAGTCCCTTGAACAGGAAGAATAAGAGAAACGCCGAAAGGATGCCGATCATTGCGATCCGATAGGTGTACTGTCTTTCCGCGGGTTTGATCCTCCGATGCAGATAACAGGCGATCCGATGCTTCCAAACGAGCAAAAGCTTTGCAACGAGTCCGCAGGTAAACGCATACCAGACGAACAGCAATTTGTTGTTGTCGTAATCGTTCGGCTGAAACTCGACGAGCTCGGCAATGATCCAGAGCGCGATCGCGCCGGCATAGATCTTCTTATCGCGCTTCGGCAGCACAAGAAACGCGATCGGCATCAAAAGGAAAATGAGGCCGAGATTTTTGATGTAGAACCAAAGATAGGAATCCGTCTTATTGTCCCAATTCAAATAGAACCGGACCATGCCGCTTTCCGTTGTCTGACGGAACGTAAAGAGAAAGAGCTGCGGCGCTGCAAGTGCGCAGGCGATCAGCGCATACGCTCCCCAATGCAGAAGGCGCTTCACGGCGAATCGTACGGAGATCAAATCGACGATACAGTATACGGCGCTGACGATCCCGAGCGCAAGGAAGGAATGCGTATGGATCATCGGCAGCGATCCGGCGATAATCGCAAGCGGCAGTACGTTTTTGTGTTTATTCTCAAATGCGAACCCATGCAGCAGATAGAGGCAGGGGAAGAGAAACGCCCAACCGAACAGCGTCGCTCGCTGCGGGATCATCATATCCACGATCGGATTGACCCAGCGAAGACCGAGGGCAGGCATATTGGTCGGCGTATAATAGAAGTTGTCCAAAAGCGTCTGCGAAACGGTCTGCCATTTGGTCCCCATCAGGGTCGTGACCGTGCCGCCGGATTGTGAAAGATCGAAGAAATAGAAGAATCCGAAGCCGCTTCCGACGAAAAACAGAATCGTTGCAAGCACGGCGCGGGATTTCCGTTTCAACCATTGTTCAAAGAACAGATACACGCCGAGTACGACAAGAACCGCGGCATAGATCGCCGAGATCAGGTACGCCGCGCGCACGGAAGCGCCGAGCTGAAACAGCGATGCGCCTGAAGTCTCGCAAAGAAACGGATAATTCAGAGCATGCCCGGGAAAGATGCTGTACTGCGGCGGGAAGGTCTTTTGTTCCGCTATGCTGGTAATGAAACCGAGATGCATGGCAAGATCTCCGTACGTGACCTGACCGACCCAAAGGCTGCCGTCCGGATGCTTTTTGAGAATATGCGTATCCAGAAGAACGATGCACACGATCAGGATCGGCACCGTGACAGTCAGCGCGATCCAATCTCTGCCAAAGCGAAACCTGCGATGATTACCGTGATTTCTTCGCAGGATCAGAATAACGCTGCAAGCAGTCGAAGCGAGTATAGCAGTGATCAGCGCAAGGATCTGTGCAGTCAGCGTAAATCCAATGGCAAAAGCGAACAGGGAGGGGAGCCACGTCAGCAGCAAAAGCCCGATCACAAGACCGAGCCAAATACGATTCAGCAGTTTATGCTTTTGAAATACGACCTCGGAGATACAAATCCCCGAGATCGCAAACAGAATGGTAAAGATGATCGCCGTCGTCATTTTGTTATAAACAGAATGCCTGTTGTGTTCGGTCCGCAGTGCGCACAGATCGTAGCGCTGGCATGTGTGATGTGGATCTCCTTAAACGGCTGAAGCTGCATGGCAAGCGCGCGCATCGCTTCCAGGACCTCCGGATCGGAACCGGAATGCGTGATAAAGCAACGATCGAGTTCGATGTCCGTCCGATCCTTGATCATGTTCTCGACATACTTCAAGGCACTGCGCTTATAAGAACCCATATACTTTTTGCCGACGGTCATGGATCCGTAAAGATCGTTGCGCACCATGATGCAGGGTTTGATGTTCATAAGCGTCGCTCCGAATTGTGCGAGACCGGAGCAGCGTCCGCCTGCATGCAGATACTTGAGATCATCCAGTATGAACGAAGCGCTGACCTTGTCCGTGATCGGCGTGACTTCGTCAAAGATCTCCTTTGCGCTGAGTCCCTTTTTGATTCGTTCGCCGCATTCGCAAACGATGTGACCGCTGCCCGTGGAAAGGCTTTTGGAATCGATCACATAGACCCTGCCCGGATCAAAAAGCTCTCCCGCAAGACGCGCGTTGCTGCAGGTGGACGACAGTCCGCTGCCGAGCGATACATGCACGATATCATATCCCTGCTCGATATAAGGCCTGAATACAGCCTCATATTCATCTATGTTCATCGCGCAGGTGCTTGGCAGCGTGCGATTCTTTTCGTAATTGTCATAGATCTCGCGGTGCGTAATATCCACGCCGTCAAGATATTCATTTCCGTTGAGGCGAACGTGGATATGCACGAAGTCCACGTCGTAACGTTTTGCAAGCTCCGGACCGATGTCGCAGGAGCTGTCGGCGATCAGCTTAACAGGATTCATATTCTTCTCCTCCTTGATATATTATACCATGCAAAAGAAGAGATGTCAATTTGAATGACCTGTAAATCGCGGAATATGGACATTTCCGTGCACGAAATGCAACAATCTTGTGAACTGCATTGACGAATCAGACAAAAATGAGTAACATACAATAAGAGTCAAAGGAGAGGAGTTCAGATCGGAATGGCAAAGAATCCATATACGGTTCTCGGCGTATCGGAATCCGCATCAGATGAAGAGATCCGCGCTGCATACAGAAGACTTGCCAAGCAGTATCATCCCGATCTGAACCCGAACGATCCGGTCGCCGCGGCTAAAATGAACGACATCAACGTTGCGTACGACCAGATCAAAACGGCGGACAAACGCGCAGAATACCGCAGTTCGGAACGTGCAAAAACCTTTTATCAGCAATCCGGAAACGGTTCGGATCCTTGGAGGACCTACTACCGTACCGGACAGGGCTATTACGGCGGGTCTTATACGGGCGGTCGGAACGATGATACAAATGAACCTCCGTTCGGTTGGAGCTCTATCTTTGAGGAACAGCGGAAACGCACGTATCAGACCTCACGGTATCGCAGCATTCGTTTTCTCTATTTATTTATTTTTGCGTTGATCCTGTTAATGATCTGCAACTGCGTCTTTACAAGCCTTGCCGGATGCTTTGCGACATTATTTGCATGGTGATTTCATTTCGCTTTCTGTAAGGAGGGATTATTACGAGTTTTCGCAATCGTTTCTATCGCTTTATGCAGGGCCGTAACGGGGTCGACCACCTTGCTCGGTTTATCAACATTGTCGGACTTGCTTTTCTTCTGACAGCGATCCTGTTTACTTTTGTTTCCGTCGCTTTCGATCGTCATGCCCTGTCGACGCCCGCGCTGGTATTCCGGATCCTGCATTATGTGTTTTACGGCATCGGCGTGCTGATGCTTGCGTATTGGTTGTTCCGCACCTTCTCGCGAAACGTTGCAAAGCGTCAGGCGGAGAATACGCGGTTCCTGTACTTCAGACAGAAGATCAGAAGGAAAACAGAATCCGCAAAACAACAATGGCGCGACCGAAAAACGTACCGCTATTTCAACTGTCCGAAATGCAAGCAAAGAATGCGCGCGCCGCGTCATAAAGGGAAGATCCGCGTGACCTGCCGCAATTGCGGCAACATTTTCGAAACAAAAACTTGATATCTTGTCAAAGCCTCCGTTTATGTTATAATACATGTGAGTCAACGGAGGTATTATTATGAGTTATGCGGATCAGGTTTATATTGAAAACTGCAGAAGGATTCTGACGGAAGGCGTATGGGATACCGATCTGAACGTTCGTCCGCGGTGGGAGGATGGGACGCCCGCGCACACGATCAAGCTTTTCGGCGTCGTGAACCGATACGATCTTCAGAAGGAATTTCCGATCATGACGCTTCGCCGCACCTATTGGAAATCCTGCATTGACGAATTGCTTTGGATCTGGCAGAAAAAATCCAACAACATCCACGATTTTTCAGGTCATATCTGGGACAGCTGGGCAGACGCTTCCGGTTCGATCGGCAAAGCATACGGGTATCAGCTTGGGCAGAAGCATATCTACCCGGAAGGCGAATTCGATCAGGTAGACCGTGTTTTATACCTCCTGAAGCACGATCCTGCCAGCAGACGGATCCTGACCAGCATGTATAATTTTGAAGATCTGCATGAAATGCACCTTTATCCGTGCGCATACAGCATGACTTTCAACGTTTCCGGAAACAAGCTGAACGCCATCCTGAATCAGCGTTCTCAGGATATGCTGACCGCCAACAACTGGAATGTCGTACAATATGCCGTTCTCCTGCACATGTTTGCTCAGGTCAGCGGACTGATCCCCGGCGAACTCGTTCATGTGATCGCAGACTGTCATATCTATGATCGTCATATCGCATCCGTCGAACGAATGCTTTCGTTGGAACCGTACGATGCACCGCAGTTCCTTGTCGATCCGAACGTAACGGATTTTTACCGGTTTGACAGAAAGAGCTTTCGTATGGAAAACTATCAATATCATTCCTTTACCGACACGATCCCGGTTGCGATCTGAGGAACAGTTATGCAGGCAATTGTCAATGTAAGCCCCGAATGGGGGATCGGTAATGAAAACCGTCTGCTCGTGCGCATCAAAGAAGACATGCGCCGGTTTCGTGCATTTACGACGCATCATACGATCATTGTCGGGCGCAAAACGCTCGAAACCTTTCCCGGAGGTCGACCGCTGCCGGATCGTGAAAACATCATCCTGACACGGGATCCGGAATATCGTGCAGAAAACGCGATCGTTTGCCGAAGCCTCGATGAGCTGCGCAAAATCCTTTCCGGAAAAGATCCCGATTCCGTATTCGTTTGCGGCGGCGAACAGATCTATCGACTGCTGCTGCCGTATTGCAGTACTGCATTCGTTACAATGACCGAAACGGACTGCAAAGCCGACCGTTTTTTCCCGGATCTCAACCGGCAACCCGATTGGATCCTCACGGAGGGAGGGGAACCGAAAACAGAAGGGGAGACGACGTACCGCTTTCTCAAATATGAAAACATAAAGCCGCTTTCGCTGTGAAAGCGGCTTTTAGATTCTATCCGGGCGTTCTGTCTTATGCGGTTCGCCGGCTTCTGTTCAGCAGTGCGGAAATCAGGAATGCGGCAATTCCTTCCGACAGCAGGATCAGACAGAAAATCGGCAAACCGTTCGATGCGGCAAGCATCTGTCCCTGAGGAACGCATCTTGCGGCAAAGCGCAGCAAATCCGAGAGAACGGAAAGATCCGTAAAGCATCCGCCTGCGATCGACGTTACGATCGCAAGAAACGGGGCAAGAATATCGATTCGTCCGGCCGTATTGAATCTTGATACAAGTAGACATATCCCGCCGATACATACGGAATAGCTGAACCATGCTGCTGCGGCGAAGAAGCTTTTCTCCGGCGCAAAAAGGAATGCCAGGACCGATATCAGCAGTGCTGTGAATAACAGCGCAAGAAAATCACTGATCAGGGAGATGGCTTTTCCGTGACGCTGTGTTTCCGTACGTTCGGCGACGTTCCGTGCATGCATATCGGACATGCGTCTAGTCAGCGTCAGCAGGATCAGCAGAAGCGCAAGACATGCTATACCGTTATAGCTTGCGCGAAGCAGACCTTTTGTTTCGGAAGCGGTGTTGCCGTTTTTGCCGTATGTTTCGACCGAGTACATGCGCGGCGTCGGCGCCTCCTGTATGTACGCGGTAAAAGCGCTGTCGTCCTCAGCGAGATACCCGTCTTTCTTTAACGCTTCACGAACGCGAAGTTCGCTTCTTTGCGCAATCAGAAGCCCGGCCGAGGTTTCTCTCAACAGCTGCGCGGAATCCGCTCCGGGAGCCGACTTTATCGAGATCAGGGATGCTGCCTGATCCTGCAGGATCTTTTCGTCATATTCGGGATCGATGATCAGCAGCGCTTCCGCAGAGTCGAACAGCAGCAGGTCTTCGCCTTCGGAAAGCGTTTTAACGGTCGTTGCCCTGATCCCGTTCGTTTCGGATAAAGACCGGCACAGTGCGCGAGACACAGGTCCGTCGCAAAGATCTACGATCGCGACTTGAACGGTTTCCGGTGTTTTCGCCGAAGATACCACGGATGCCGCCGCAAAGCAGCAGCATAACAGGATGCAGACGATCGCAAACGATCGGAATCCGCCGAAAAACGCGGTGATCTTATGAATGGATATGCGCAGAAGCGTACGGATCATTTGCGCCTCCTGTTCACTGTAAACGGTCTTTTATATAACAGATACGAAAGCCCGAGAAATACAGGGACGGATGCTGCGGCCGGTACGATCGCCTTCAGCGCATCGGTCACGCCTCTGCCCAGCGATATGCTGTTGAAGACTTTGGAAACATAAAACGGAAGCGCGGCGTACGAAGCACGCCTTATCGGATCGGGGATCATACGGTAGGGGAAGAACGCCCCGCCTACGACAAGCATGAGCATCAGGATCGTGTTGCCGATCAGCTGCGTTCTTTCCGAAGACCGACAGATCAGACTCAGCAACAGGAAGAATGAAAACGAAGCAAGGAACAGAATGCACAGCGCCGGAATCGTCTTCACCGCGTTCGGCATGTCGACAATAAACAGCACGGCGGCAACCGGCAGCGCAGTCAGAATCGCTGAAGCGATCATCTTGGACAGAACCATGTGGAAGCTTCCGCTGTTTGAAGCCGCCAGTCGGTCGACGATGCCGAGCTCCTTTTCCTCATGAAGATTCCGCACGATACAAAGCGGAATGAACATCAGCAGCATGGAAATGATGCCTGTGCAGAAAAAGGCTTTTTCGGAAACCTGTGCGTCGTCATAGAGCGCGCCGACTTCAAAATACCGCATGCGCTGCATCGTTTCCTGTACGGACGTATTGGAATAGTTCGCAAAGATCTCACGCTGCTGCTCCGCACTGATCTGCCCGTAACGTACGCGTTCGTCCGCATAGTATACACGCTGGTTTTTTTCCAGAATACCGATAACCGCGCCGACCGTAGACTGCACGATATACGCTTCCCGCGGCATATCGGGATTCAAAACGATCTTCACGTCCGTATCCTTCATCTCATAAAGGTCGTAGAAAAAGTCTTTCGGGATCGTGATCACCGCAGCGCAGTCCTGTGAAAACAACGTTTCCTCATCCAAGGTATCGGATGTGATCACGCGATCGAATACGGAAACGCTTCTCAGCTGTGTGACAAGAAGATTGGATGGCTCCGAATCGTCCTCCATGCGGACGGCGATCGAGAAGGGCTTCATATAGGAATTCTCTTTGGCCATCCCTCTCATGAAAAATGAGAGTAAAAAGAACAAGCCGATCGGAAGGATCAGCAACAGGATACCTTTCGGACCGTTGCCGCAGATCAGCTTGATGTCTTTTTTGATGCACGCGATGAGCTTCATTCTTCCGTCTTATCCGATTTCCGGTTTTCGGAGGTCATGACCTTTTCTTCGATGATCTCTCCGTGCGACATTGTGATGATACGATCACAGACGGATTCCAAATCTATATCGGAATGGCTGATGATCACGACGGAACAGCCATTTTCTTTCATGCGCTGTACGGATCCCATCATGACGCCGACCGAACGTGCGTCTGCGCCGACGGTCGGTTCATCCAGCAGAAGCAGGGAAGGGTTGATCACAAGTGAAGCGGCCATATTCAGGCGGCGTTTCATGCCGCCTGAATATGTTTCGACCCGCTTATTCGCTTTATCTTCCAGATTCATCAGCTTCAGCAGATACTTGATTCGCATCGCCTTTGCTTTTCCGTGAACGCCGTATATCTCCGCCCAGAAGGATAGATTCTGCTTACCCGTCAGCGTAGGATAAAGAGCGATCTCCTGCGGTACATAGCAGATCTGATCCTTCAGCGAATCGGATACTGTTCGTTTACCGGATTCCGGACGGATCACCCCTGCAATCAAACGCAGCAGCGTGGATTTCCCCGCGCCGTTTTCTCCCCGGATCCCGAGAATCTCGTTCGGCATCAGAGACAGATCGACATCCTTCAGGACCGTTTCGCTCCCGTAGGAAACTCGAACTCTATTTAAGCAGACAATTCCTTCCATATTATCAGAATACCGCGTATCACGTTCGTCTGCTGCGTCGATCACCGCATGGAACCGAGCATTTGCAGAGGAGCAATGAATTTGTAGAGCAGCTGTTGAAGCTGTTCGGGGGTATAGTTGCTGATATCGATCGTTTCCGCTCCGCTCGGACGCTGTACGCCCGTACCGGGGACGACGTTGATATGGATCTTCGCTTCGCCTTCTACGTCCAGATCAAGCAGTTCTGCATCAAAGGAGATCGTATGCATCATACCGTTCTCATTCGGCTCCACAACGATCGCTGCAACCTTTTCGGAATCGACGATCACTTCAAAGCTGCCTGCATACGTTCCGATCACGGATTTTTTGTTTTTGTCGAAGGATCCGACAAACTTGAATTCCCTGTCAACGTTCAGTTCGAGATTGCACATTCCGTCAGGGCCTTCCACGAAATTGACGGATGCGATCTCCTTATCGTCCTCCAGGAAAGAGATCATCTTTCTGCAGCCTGTTTCATTGTTGAACGTGTCCAGAATGACATCAAATTCGCGGGTTTTGAAATGCTGGCGGATGATGTCGTTCCCCTGGATCGCAACGATAAAGGTCAGCTCTTCTTCATAGATATCTTCAGCGGTATCGGAAATGTTCTCTCTTGCGCTCTGGAAATCAGACTCGGTCATACCGTTGATCGAACAGATCTTAGCGAAATAACCGTTTCCGTTTTCTGCAATATCCAGGACCTTATTCAGGAAGAACTCGATCTGTTCCTGCGTAGGACGCCATGTATACAGCTCGCACGTCACCTGCTCCTGACCGTTGAACAGAGCGACCGTCTGTTCGGTCTGAATGTCGATCTCTGCGATATTCACAGTGTCCTTCAGCGCCTGCTTGACCGCTTCATAATCGGATTCGATATTTGGTTTCTCTTCGTCCGAGAGCATATACTCCATGAGCGCGTTTAACTCCTGATCCCCGACGCCCATTGAACCGTAAAGATTTTTCAACAGAACATCGAGAGAAGCGACGTACAGCTTATCGGATCCGGGCGCGCAATAGAAAGAGATCGTTTTCTGGCCGATATCGAAGACTCTTACATCCAGAAGCGGATTGTTGTACAACAGCAGCGCTAAGCCGAAGTTTCTGCCGTTCTGAACATCGGAACGGATCTGCAGTTTTGCATTTCTGAGAATAGACGCCGCATTAAATCCATCGTTGTCGTCCGATTCCGGGATCTCGATCGTAACATCCGCATCAAAGGACGCTTTTTTCAATTCAGATGCAACAGCGTTGACCTGATTGCGTACTTCGACGACTGCTTTGTCCTCCAGTTGAACAAGCTTTTCCTTGGAAGGTTCCAGAATCTTCTCTCTGCTCAATCCGTTTTTGCCGAATACGCCGGTGAGGAAAAGAACAAGAACAACGACTCCGATCGCAAGAACGCCTGCACAGACGCCGAGAATGATCCCGAGCTTATTGCTCTTCTTCGGATTCGGTTCATATTCTGTCTGAGGCGTTGCATAGTCCTGCATCGGCTGCATCGGTTCAGGCTGCTCGTCGGTCATTTGCTGCACCTTTGCGCCGCACATGGGGCAGAAGAGCTGATCGTCAGCAAGCTTCTCGCCGCATTCCATACAGTATTTCATAACAATGTTCTCCTTTCAGATAATGTAAGAATTATACCTTAAAATACATTGTATGTCAAATCCTGTTGATATGACGAATACAGATTATTGGGATCCGATATCAATCAATAAAAAGCAAAAGGAAAAACCTCTTCGCAGGAAGAGGTTTGATTGGTGGAGCTTAGGGGATTCGAACCCCTGATCTCTACACTGCCAGTGTAGCGCGATAGCCAACTTCGCTAAAGCCCCGAGCAAAATGTATTATACGGCATGGCGATCAAAAAGGCAAGCTTTTTTTCACGGGAACTCAATATTTTTATGAACAATTCAAAATATATCTTCACGCATCGAAAAAGTATGGTATACTGTATGTATGGAAAAAAGGACAGAAAAACGGATCCATATCGGCAGAGATTCTCTCTTTACGCATAATAAGGGCAAAAAGCCCTTTGTTCTTGACGTGCTGTTTTTGGCGCTGAAGCTGCTCCTCGTTTCCGTTCTGATCGTCGGAATGGCAGGAGCCGGACTTGCATACGGTGTACTCAAAGCATATATCGACACGACGCCGATGTTTGACACTGCGCAGCTTACGAAAAGCGACCGGACTTCTTATCTGTATGACGTCAACGGCAATGAGCTGATGTCGATCTCCGCGATCGAATACCGCGACTGGGTCGACCTTAAGGATATCCCTCAGTATCTTCGGGACGCGTTTATTTCGGTAGAGGACGTGCGTTTTTACAAACACAGCGGCGTGGATTTCAAGCGGCTGTTCTCTGCGGCGCTTGAGATCCTCGGAAACAGCAATTCCTCGGGTGGCAGTACGATCACACAGCAGTTGATCAAGAACAAAGTCCTCGGCGCCGAACGGACTTATAAGCGTAAGATCCAGGAAGCGTTTCTTGCGCTGCAGTGCGAGAAGGTCATGGAAAAGGACGCGATCCTGGAAGCATACTTGAACGATATCTATCTCGGCGGATCGAACTACGGCGTAAAAACCGCAGCAAAGGATTATTTCGGAAAGGAACTGCAGGAGCTGACGATTCGCGAGTGCGCGATGATCGCCGGGTTGACACAGAATCCATATCGCTACAATCCGCGGTTGAATCTATACTGGGAAAAATACGGACGAACCCCGGACGCATACGAAAAGTATACGGTCGCGCGCACAAATACCGTTCTGACCCGTATGTATGAAAACGATAAGATCAACCGTGAACAGTATTTGTCTGCTCTGAACGAGGAGATCACGATCATACCGGAATCCGCCAATACAAAGATGTACGACTATGCATACTTTGTGGAATACTGTATGGACGATGTGATCTCGCATTGGATGGAGAAGGACCATGTCGTAAACAATGCACAGAACCGTCAGATCTATGAGAACAAGCTCAGGACCGGCGGATACCGCATTTACACGACGCTGGATCCGTTTGTGCAGGAAACCGTGCAGCGCACACTTTCGGAATGGGACGGATATCCGAAGCTTGCCGATGAGAGTCAGAACAAAGTCACCGAGGTCATTTCCGACAGCATAACGATTGAAACGGTCGAACCGCAGGCGGCTTCTGTCGTGATCGATCAGCATACCGGCGAGATCCGTGCGATCGTAGGAGGCAGAACTGAACCGCAGATCCGCAAAGGACTCAACCGTGCGACGCAAAGCTACGTCGAGATCGGTTCCTCCATTAAACCTCTTGCCGTTTACGGGCCTGCGCTTGACAACGGTGCGTCTCCCGCTACCGTAGTCGCCAATGTGACCGGCGAGATCGACGGATGGGGAGGGGAGAAAGGCTATCCCGAAGGCGGATTGCTGAAAAAACATTTCGGCCCTGTGACCGTCCGCTACGGTCTTACGCACTCGCTGAACGTCGTCGCGGCGCGTCTTCTGTTTTCGAGATACGTCGGCGTCGACCGCGCCGTTGAATACCTGAAGCGTCTCGGGATCAGCGAATCGCAGCTCAATAAGGACGGCCCCGGTCTCGCCCTCGGTACAAGCGGTATCTCTCCGATGCAGCTTTGCGCAGCATATGCGGCGATCGCCAACAATGGGTACTACAACGAACCTCTTTCTTTTACGCGCGTCGTTGACAAGGACGGTAAAGAGATCCTGAACGCCGATATCCTGCGCGGATCCCCGACGAAGGTCTATTCCGATTCCTCCACGCCGTATATGCTTGTCGATCTGCTGAAGAACGCCGTTGCCTCCGGCACGGGTACCAAAGCGCAGATCCCCGGATACGAGGTCGCGGGGAAGACAGGAACCAACTCTGATTACGCAAGCGTGTGCTTTGCGGGAATGACCTGCAAGTATACCGCAGTGGTCTGGATCGGACATGATCAGCCTGCCAATAAGCTTGCCAAGGAATCGAGCGGCGGGGATTATGCAGCCGTTCTTTGGAACCTGTTTATGACGCAGCTTATGGACGGTGCGGAAAGTGAACCGATCATCGACGAAACGGAGACTTCTCTCGGCCTGATCCAAAGAACCGTATGTCCGATCTCCGGAAAGCTTGCTACCGACGCGTGCATCCATTACAGAAACAGCCGGGACGAATTCAAAAAGTATAAGACCGTTACCGACTGGTTTACATATTCGAACGTACCGACCGAACCGTGCGATATGCACGTCACGCTTTCGATCTGCAAACAGTCCGGATTGATCGCGGGGAAATACTGCGATACAAACGATATTGAACAGATAACGTTTGTATTGCTTCGCCCGGGCAATCAGTTCTATCATCTCGACGACAGTGTTCTGGACCGTTTGTTCTCCGATTCCTGGGTACGGACCGACAGAACAGTGTCGCAGTTCATCCTCGAATACCCTGTCTGTACGATCGATTCTTCCTTTGATTCGCTGAAACAGAAGGGGGAGAGCCTGATCCTTTCGGTCGAAACGCTGCTTGCGGAAAGCGCCTCGGTTACAGAAGCTGACATTGCGAAGGTCAATGCGATCATCGAATCGATGCGCCGTGCAGACAACTCCGTCGATTACCACGCCGCATATGATCAACTGCTTTCGGAGTATAACCGGCTGATCCTTTTGCCGTAATCGTAAACACAGTTTGAAATTCTTGCGAATTTCTTCGCAATCGCTTGCTCTAAAGAAACCACATGTTATAATGGTAATGATCATTTCAGGAGGACTAATCCCATGGCTACAAGAATACTGATTTGCGACGACGAACCCGTTGTTCATGAATCTCTGCGGATCTATTTCGAAGCGGAGGGATACGAAGTCGTGGATGCATACGACGGGGAGGAGGGACTTGAAAAAGCCGACAGCTCCGTGTCTTTGCTGATCCTCGACATAATGATGCCGAAGAAATCCGGTATCGAAGTATGCCGTGAGATTCGGAAAAACTCGACCGTTCCGATCGTTATGCTGACCGCGAAGGGGGAGGAGATCGACCGCATACTCGGACTCGAGCTCGGCGCCGACGACTACATCGTCAAACCGTTCAGCCCGCGTGAAGTAGTCGCTCGCGTCAAAGCGATCCTGCGCCGCGTCGAATCCAAGGCCGAGTCAAAGGACCCGAACATCATCTCCTATAACGGGTTGACGATCGACCTGAACAGCTATTCCGTCACGCTGCGCGGCGAGCATATCATCTGCACGCCCAAGGAGATCGAGATCCTTTATATGCTCGCTTCCAATCCCGGACAGGTGTTCACGCGCGATACGCTGCTTTCGCGTGTCTGGGGATATGATTTCGCAGGCGAAACGAGGACCGTCGACACGCATATCAAGCGTCTGCGCGCAAAGCTCGATTCCGAGGGCCTCGGTTGGAGCATCAAAACGATCTACGGCGTCGGTTACAAATTCGAGCTGGAGAACGTATAAACCCGTATGAAGCAAAGAGGCGAAGTATTTCGCAGAGCGTTTTTGATCTGCATGGTGTTACTGATCGTCGGCAACCTTGCTTTGGTGCTCGCGTATACCTACTTCGGTAAAAAAACGTACGTCGAACTGGACCGCAAATCGCTCAATCAGACAGCGGACAGCATTCAGGAGCTGTTTACGTTTCCGCTCGGTCAGGAAATGTCCGTAACTGCGCTGAACGATTATTTTAACGCGCTTCTGCCGTCCAATGAGATCTCCTTTGTTCTGACGATCTACGGCTCGCACGAGCGAAAAAACACGCTTTCAAACCGCCCGGATCTGATCGAAAACACGCACATACAGGAGCTTGAATACCGGATTACATCGGGCGAATCGATCCGATCCGACGATTTCAGGATCGCCGATCGATCCGGCGCGATCTGTGTCGGCCGTCCGATCATTATCAGCGGCGATCATATCGTCGGCTGTTTCATTCTTGTTCGCGAAATCAGTCATATCAACAACGCATTTGCGCGTCTTTCACGCTCTCTTTGGTTCGTTTCGCTGCTTGTTTTACCTCTTTTGATCCTGACCTCATTCTTTGCCGTCAAGCAGATGCTGCATCCGATCACGGAGATGACCAAGGTCGCAAGGCAGCTTTCCAAGGGAAATTACGACGTCCGCGCGAACGATCGTTACCCGGGTGAGCTCGGTCTGTTCGCAAGAACGCTGAACAATATGAGCAGCGCGCTTTCTTCTACGATCCGTCAGCTTGAGAATGAAAAGCGACAGCTCGGATACATATTGTCCAGCTTCAGCGACGGCGTTGCCGCAATCAATAAGCATGGAGAACTCACGCACTACAATCCAGCTTTGATGAAGCTGTTCGGCGCAGTGGACGTGCATTCGACAATGGACCTTGTTCCCGACAGATCTATCTGGGAAGCTTTTGAAGGCGTTGTGGACTCCGAGGAGCCGCGCATGTTTCATTACAATCTTCCCGGTGAACGCATCCTTTGGATCTCGATCGTTCCCGTCATGTCGGATACGGATGGATGCGTCGGCGCCGTCGGCGTATTTAAGGACGCCACCGATATCGAAAAACTGGAACGGATGCGCAACGAGTATGTTGCAAACATCAGTCATGAACTGCGTACGCCGCTGACCTCGCTGCGCGGGCTTCTGGAGCCGCTCTCGGACGGTATGGTGAAGGATCCCGAGGCGCAGAGACGTTATTACAACATCATGTTGAAAGAGGTCGAACGGCTTTCCCGTCTGATCACCGATATGCTGCAGCTGTCGCGTTTGCAGGCGGGTACGGAAGCTATGGAAATGACGATGTTCGACGTCAACGAGCTGTTGGAGGAGGTTTCGCAAAGCTTCCAGACCGAAGCTAAAAAGCGCAATATCCGGATCGAGCTTGAAACGGAGGAATCGTTGTCCCCGGTCCTCAGCGACCGCGATCGTGTTGAACAGGTGCTTGTGATTCTGATCGATAATGCGCTTCGTTATGCGAAAACGACGATACGGCTACGCGCGGTCGACGCGTCCAACGAAGTCCTGATCGCCGTCTGGGACGACGGGATCGGGATCTCAAAGGAAAACCTCAGCCGCGTATTTGAACGCTTTTTCAAAGTCGATTCCTCGCGCAAGGACGGAGGGACCGGTCTCGGTCTTTCGATTGCAAAAAAGATCATGGATCAGCTTGAGGAGCAGATCGAAGTCGACAGTGAGGAAGGGAAATGGACCTGCTTCCGTTTCTCTCTGAAAAAGTATGTCAGCAATGCGATCCCGCTATCATCGGTTCCGGATATCGTGATCTCCACAGAGGAACGTACGATTTCGTAAATATCCAATCATATATAGCAGCCTCCCTGCGTATGCTGAACCAGCTAAGCAAGGAGGTTGTTTTATGGAACACAAACATAGAATTACAAGAAAAAGCAGCGATACACGTGGGTACCATGGCTTGCTTACGGCATTGGCGATCGTTTTGATCCTCGCAGTGATCGCAGGTGTTATTGTGTTTTCTCCGATCGGACAGTATCTCAATGATTCTGTGATCGGTCCGCTGTTTTCCTGCACCGAAGAGAAAAAAGAGGATCAGAAGATCGTATCCGCTCTATCCGCACAGGATAAACCGGCGCCTGCATCGACACCGTCACCGAAACCGGCAGAACCTGTACACAATTCTGTCACGGTAGAAGAAACACCGTTCTATATTCTGCAGATGGGAGCGTTTACGACGCGCGAAGACGCGGAAAAGCATGCTGCAGAGATCCGAAGAATGGGAGCAGGGGGCCTTGTATACCCCGAAGGATCGGTATTTCGTGTTTTTGCAGCCGCATATACGGATGAAAACAGCCTGCTCAAGGTGCAATCGCAGGTCCGTGCAGACGGATTCGAAGCGACGCCGTATATAACGGACAAAAAAGCGGTCAAAATTACGTTTGAAGGAGATCCGAAGGCAGTTGCCGCACTGAAAGCTTCGGCAGAACTGATCAATTCGATCCCTGTACGCCTGTGCGAACTGTGTCTTTCGTTCGATAAGAACGAGATCAGCGGTCCGGAAGCAATGGACGCGCTGCAAAAACTGCTTGCATCGTGCGAAACAAGCCGTTCGGCGCTCATAAGCATCGGAAACGAGTCCGTCGATCCGATCGGTAATCTTTTAGCCGGATATACAGAAAAAATCTCGACATTCGTTCAGGATAATGATATGATAGAACAAAAGACGGCGTCAGGCGAACTGAAGCGTCTTCAACTTGCGGTCATTACGGATTATATATTATTCTTTGACAGGAAATGAGGAGAAATGGATCACGTTACGATTTATACGGACGGCGCATGTTCATGCAATCCCGGACCCGGCGGCTGGGGCTGTGTACTGATTTACGGCGAACACCGCAAGGAAGCCAGCGGCAGCGCCGAAGCCACGACGAATAACCGTATGGAGCTTACTGCGGCGATCGAATCGCTGCGGCTGCTCAAACGAAGCTGTTTTGTGGATCTGTATACGGACAGCGCATATCTGTGCAACGCATTTGAAAAAGGCTGGCTTAAGAACTGGCGTGTGAACGGATGGAAAACATCAAATCGTCACGAAGTTGAAAATCGTGATCTGTGGGAACAGCTCGATGCATTGTGCATTACACATACAGTCGTATTTCATAAAGTCAAAGGTCATGCGGATAATGTAGAAAACAATCGCTGCGATAAACTTGCGCGGGACGCGATCAAGAATCTGACTGACAAAAACAACGAATGATTCCAAAACTCCGGTCCGACATACGGATCGGAGCTTTTTGACGTAAAAGCCCGAAATGCGTGCCAAAATATGTCAATTATGTAAACAACTATTCGTTAAACTTGTCTTTAACGAATAGTTATGTTAAAATACGCACAGAAAAGGTCCCGGTCCCTATTTTGAATTGCGAGGTTCTTATGAACGAGTATCAAATTCAGAAAAAGCTTGATTACACCGAACGGTTTCGCAAGATTCTGTCCGAGCTTCCGGATTTCTGTGCGATTTATTTCCGCGCAGTCGAACCGACTACGTCGATCCTGACGCGATACGGTTACGCAGTGGATCTTCGTACGTTCTTTACTTTTCTGACATCCGGGCGGATCGATCGGTTTGCCGGAAAAGCCATTCACGATTTGAAACTGTCCGATATGGAGCTCCTCTCTTCTCTCGACATTGAATTATATATGGAATACATTTCACTGTATAAGCAGCAGACCGCAGACGGTGAAAAGATCGTAGAGAACAACGAACGCGCGAAATCCCGCAAACTATCTGCCATACGCGCATTATTTAAGTTTTTATATAAAAAATCAATGATCGGTACAAATTGTGCATCGCTGGTAGATACACCGAAGCTGCATGAAAAGGCGATCATCCGTTTAGATGTCAATGAAGTTGCGGATCTGCTCGACACTGCGGAGCAAGGCAGCGGCATGTCTGTCGTGCAGAGACGTTTTCACGACAGCACGAAACTCAGAGACGTTGCGATCCTCTCCCTGTTCCTCGGCACTGGCATTCGTATTTCAGAGCTTGTCGGGATCGACATCAACGACGTAGACTTTTCGAAAAACGAATTTGTCATCACGCGAAAAGGCGGCAATCAGGAAACGTTGGCATTCGGTCCAGAAGTCGCCGCCGCGCTGCTTGAATACCTGACCGTCCGCAAGGAGATCATTCCATTTTCCGGGCATGAGAACGCATTTTTCCTGTCTCTGCAGCGAAAACGCATTACACCGAGAGCCGTTGAGAATCTTGTGAAGAAATACGCGCAAATCGCAACGCCGCTCAAGAAAATCACGCCGCACAAGCTGCGCAGCACCTATGGTACGATGCTGTATCAGGAAAGCGGAGACATTTATCTCGTTGCCGACGTGCTCGGACATAAGGACGTCAATACGACCCGAAAGCACTATGCCGCTATGACGGAGGAGAAAAGCAGACTTGCCGCGAAATATATCAAACTTCGGGAAGAACAGCCGGATCCTCCTCTCCCGCCTTCCGTATAATTTTTTGCGAACATTTGTTTGCATTTTCGGTTCATCTGTGTTATGATAAGGATTGAGGTGAACTGTGATGAAAAAAGTAAACGACGCGAAAGAAAAGATCTACAACTGCATCATGTCGGAACAGGAGAAAAACGGTTATCCGCCCACGGTGCGGGAGATCTGCTCCGCCGTCGGATTGACCTCCCCCGCCTCCGTTCACAGATATCTCAGGCAATTGGAGGAAGAGGGCCTTCTGATCGTCGACGCAAACAAAAAACGCGCATATTCGACGCCGCGCGGAAGCCAGCGCACGCAGGACGTGCCTTTGCTCGGCAAAGTCGCCGCAGGCGTTCCGATCCTGGCGCATGAAAACCGTGAGGACTCTTTCCCTATTCCTTCCATGCTGCTGCACGGGATCCGCAACGACGCCTTTATGCTTCGGGTAGACGGTGAAAGCATGAAGAACGCAGGTATCTGCGACCGTGACATCATCGTCGTCGAACAGGATGTTTCCCCGCGTGACGGCGATATCGTCGTGGCACGCGTGGACGGCGAAGAAGTCACGGTCAAGCGTTATTTTCAAAAAAATAAGGAGATCGAGCTCCGTCCCGAAAACGAAGCCTTCACTCCGATGTTCTATCCGTCCGACCGTGTTGAAATACTCGGCTGTGTAACGGGATTAATGCGCAGTTATTAAAGCCCTTACGACGCTTCTTGCCGCCAGAACGGCGTGCTCATAGGACAGTGCGCCCTGCATATACGCGATATAAGGCTCACGGATCGGGCCGTCGGCGCTTAATTCCGTCGTTGCGCCCTGGACAAAAGCGCCTGCCGCCATGATCACGGGATCCGCATAGCCGGGCATTGCCCACGGTTCCGGAACGACAAAGCTGTCGATCGGCGCCGCCGCCTGGATCGCCTGCATGAAAGCGATCATCTCTTCTTTCGTATCGAACATCACGGATTGAATGATGTCGCTGCGCATATCGTTCACCTTCGGCAGCGTACGATACCCCATCTGTTCAAACAACGCGGAAAACAGCACCGCGCTTTTCATGCACTGTGCAACGGTATGCGGCGCCATAAACAGCCCCTGATAAAACGGACGATACGACGCAGCGTACGACCCGATTTCCTTACCGCATCCAGGCACGGTCTGCCGATATGATATGGCTTCGATCAGGTCCTTTCCTCCCGCAAGATATCCGCCTGTCGGTGCAATCCCTCCGCCGCAATTCTTGATGAGGCTCCCGGCAATCAGATCGGCTCCGACCGCCGTCGGTTCTTTCTCTTCCGTAAATTCACCGTAGCAATTATCGACAAATACGATCACGTCGGGGCGAATCGAACGCACATACGAGATCGCTTCCCCGATTTTTTCAACGGTCAGCGCGGAACGCCAGGAATACCCTCTGGACCGCTGGAGATAGACCATGCGGATCGAGCGATCGGAAAGCAGCGCCTCCCCTGCCTTCTCAAGGTCGATCTGATCGTTCAGAAGCGGGAACGCGTCGAATCGAATCTGAAAACGCGACAATGCGTTCGGAAGGTCGCCGTTCAGACCGACCGCGCTTTCCAGCGTATCGTAAGGCGAGCCCGTCAGCGAAAGGATCGTTTCATTCGGTTCAAGCACACCCGATAATCCGAGAAAAATGGCATGTGTACCGTTTGCGATCTGCGGACGAACAAGCGCCGCTTCCGCTCCAAGCGATTCCGCAAACACTTCGTCCAGCGCGTCGCGTCCGATGTCGTCGTATCCGTACCCCTCCGTGGGCGCAAAATGCCTTGCGGAAATACGGTTATTCTGAAACGCGCGAAGCACGCGATCCTGACAAACAAGCGCGATCGCGTCGATCTTTGAAAACGATTCCGAAGCGAGCGCTTCGGTTCTTTTGATCATTTCATTGATTTCCATTTATAAGCTCCGAGATTTTTTGAATCATATCCTGCCGTGGCACGGTCAAAGGATCCAGCCACAGCGTATTCGGATTGCGTTTGAACCACGTGATCTGACGCTTTGCAAAATGCCGTGTATCGAGCTTGATCTTATCTACCGCCTCGGAAACCGAACTGTTCCCGCAGTATACATCATACAGCTGCGCATATCCGATGGATTGCATGGCGCGGTATCTGTTTGGCGTGAATCCCCGATCGAACAGCGCATACGCTTCTTCCAGCAATCCGTCGTGCATCATCTGATCGACGCGGCGGTCGATCCGTGCATACAGCGTCTTTCGATCTGTATTCAATCCGACCCGTATCACCCGATACGTACCGTCCTCCACCTGTGCAGTTTCGAAAGACCGATTCAATTCGGAAAACGGTTTTCCTGTAATCCTGAATACCTCAAGCGCACGAACGATGCGTTTCTTATCATTGGGATGCAGGCGGTCAGCAGAAGCTGGATCTGCCGCTTTCAGCGCTTCAAATACGGCGTTTCTGTCCAGATCATAGTCTTTCTCGATTGACGTCCTTAAAACCGGATCCGACGGCGCTGAGAAGCGCAAATCGGCGAATACGGAGTCAAGGTAAAGGCCGCTGCCTCCGACGACGATCGGCAGCTTTCCGCGTGATACGATCCCGTCGATCGCTTCTCTCGCGAGGTCCCGGAATACAGAGACCGTAAACGCTTCGTCGGTGATCTCCGCGCAATCGATCATATGATGCGGAACACCTTTCCGTTCCGCAAGCGTCGGTTTTGCAGAACCGATATTCAGTTCCTTGTAAACCGCAACGGCATCTGCAGATACGATTTCTCCCGAATGCGCCAGCGCGAGATCGACCGAAAGAGCGGTTTTGCCGCAGGCCGTCGGTCCGACGATACAAAGGACGGTCGGTTTGCCGCTCATACGATCCTGCGGAACATCTTTTCCAGCTCCGTCTGCGTGATGCGAACGATAACAGGTCTTCCGTGCGGGCATGTCAGCGGCACGTCGCCTTTCATGAACGAATCCAGAAGAGACGCGATCTCCTCGCGCTCGATCGTTTCCCCACCTTTTACGGCATGCTTGCACGCGGTTTGCATCATGCGTTCCTTCATAAGCGTCTCCGGAATGCTCTTTCCGTTTTCGCCCAGAAGCTGCAGCACAGCATGCAGATACGATTCGTTCAAAAGCTGTCCGTTCAGTCCGGGTACATCGGTAAGAGTCAGCTCGACGGCTCCGGATCTGGTCAGTCCGAATCCGAGCTCCGTAAATATCGATTGATTCGATTCCCACAGAGACATCTCAGACGGCGTAAGCTTCACTTCTCTTGCGACAAGCAAAGGCTGAGACGTCAGCTCGATCCTGCGGGCAGTCAGGTCGTCATACAGTTTTCGCTCATGCGCAGCATGCTGATCTATGAGGAACATGGTCGTTCCGCGCGTTACGATCCAGTAGGTACGAAATACGCAGCCGATCACCTCGAACGGTTCGTCGGAAAACAACGGGGCCGCGGGTTCGGATGCGATTCTTTCCTGCTTCTGCGCTGTATGCACCGTAAAGCTCGGGACCGTTCCGATACTGCTTTTCTCGCGGAATGTATTGAAATTACTTTCCCGGTAAGCGTACGCTTTATCCTTTGCGGCATAATCACGGAAATCGAACGCAGGCTTCGGCGTTCCCGTTCGTACGTCGGGTTCCGTCGAAGGCATTTGGATCGCGGGCTGCTTCGGAAGAACGTTGTCGAGCGCGGCTTCCACATGTTTTTCACTGGCGCCGAGCGCAAGCTTTGCCGCTGCGGAAACCGATGTGAATACGCGATTTTCGTCAGCAAACCGCACCTCCGCCTTTGTCGGATGCACGTTGACGTCGACCTCCTGCGGCGCAAGCGCAAGGTTCAGCACGAAAAACGGGAATCTTCCGATCATCAGTCTTGTATCGTATGCCTGCGCAACCGCGGCCGAAACAGGAATCGACCGGATCGAACGGCCGTTGATAAACAGCGTCTGATGTGCTCGATTGTTTCGTGAGATTTCCGGAAGTCCGAGATAGCCCGTGATCTTCATGTAGCCGCTGTTGTAATCCACCGGAACGAGTTTCGCCGCCACGTTCGGTCCGTACACGCAGTAAACGGCATTATACAGATCTCCGTCGCCGTATGTCTCGTAAACCGTCTTTCCGTCGGCTTCATAGCGAAATGAGATCTCCGGCCGTGCGAGGATCATTTTGCCGATATAGTCGCCGATATATCCGGCCTCCGTACGCGCGGATTTCAGGAATTTCAGTCGTGCAGGTACAGATGCAAAGAGCTCTTCGACCGTAAATGTCGTACCGTAGACACAGGGTGCGTCCTCCTCGCTGATAACGGTTCCGTTTTCGATCAGCAGCCTGGTCCCGACTTCTGCATCCTTCGGACGCGTCGTCATCGTAACGCGCGCGACCGAAGCGATCGAAGCGAGCGCTTCACCGCGGAATCCAAGCGTCAGAATATGAGTCAGATCCTCGGCAGATGCAATCTTACTGGTTGCATGACGCAGGAAAGCATTTTTACAGTCTTCCCTTGCGATCCCGCAGCCATTGTCGATCACGGTGATGGAACGCATGCCGCCGTTTTCGATCCGGACCGTAACGGCAGTTGCGCCGGCGTCGATCGCGTTTTCAACAAGCTCTTTCACGACTGACGCAGGCCGTTCGACGACTTCGCCCGCGGCGATCTGATTGGCAACCTGCGGTTTTAGGACATGAATGATCGGCATAGGTTATTCTCCTTTCAGCGCGTCCAGATAGGAATGCAGCTTCATAAACGCTTCGATCGGCGTCATTCGATCGAGATCCAGCTTTTCAAGATCATTCAGAATGGATTGCCGTACTTTCGAATCCAGCGAAGGCTCCGGCGCGGAGACTTCTTTCGGATCCCGTACCAGCAGATCGGATTGTTCGAGTTCCTTCAGGATCTCTTTTGCGCGTGACAATACCGATTCCGGCAGTCCGGCCAACTTTGCGACTTGAATACCGAAGCTCTTGTCTGCACTGCCTCTGACGATCTTTCGAAGGAAAAGAACGTCGTCGCCGATCTCCTTGACCGTGATCCGATAGTTTACGACGCCTTCGAGCTTTCCTTCGAGCTCGGTAAGCTCGTGATAATGCGTGGCAAACAGTGTTTTTGCTCCGCACAGGATCGGATCCGCAATATGCTCAAGGACTGCCCAGGCAATGGAAAGCCCGTCGAACGTGCTCGTTCCTCTGCCGATCTCGTCGAGAATCAGAAGGCTGTTCTTTGTCGCATTGTTGATGATGTTCGCCATCTCGCTCATTTCGACCATGAACGTGCTCTGTCCGCTTGCAAGATCGTCGCTTGCGCCGATACGCGTAAAGATGCGGTCGACGATTCCGATCTCCGCCTCGTCCGCGGGAACGAACGAGCCGATATGTGCCATCAGCGTAATCAGAGCGACCTGCCGCATATAGGTCGATTTACCGGCCATGTTCGGTCCTGTCACGATGAGCAGACGGTTTTTATCAAGGTCAAGCTGCACGTCGTTCGGAATAAACCCGTTTTTGATGGTCCGTTCTACGATCGGATGCCTTCCGTTCATCACGCGAATGACCGGCTCGTCGGATATCGTCGGCATCACATATCGGTTGGAAACCGCAATCTCCGCAAGCGAACGATAAACGTCAAGACTTGCAAGCAGCGCCGCATCCTGCTGCAGCCGTTCGGTGCAGGCAAGAAGCGCTTCCCGTACCCCGCGGAACAGTTCCGTTTCCAGTTCAAGAAGCCGGTCTGCCGCGTTCAGGATCTTCTGCTCCAGCTCTTTAAGCTCCGGCGTAATGTACCGTTCCGCATTTGCAAGCGTCTGCTTGCGTTCATAATAGTACGGCACGTTCTGCGTGAAGGATTTCGTGACCTCGATATAGTAACCGAACACGCGGTTAAAGCCGATCCGAAGCGTTTTGATCCCGGTGGCTTCCCGTTCTCTGGCGGCAATCTGATCGAGCGTCGTCTGACTGTCGCCGGAAATCGCGCGTAGCTCGTCCACCTCGGCGTTATAGCCCTTTCGGATCAATCCGCCGTCCTTGATATTGATCGGCGGATTCGGGTCGATCGCCGCGTCGATCAGTCCGATCACATCATCCATCGGGTCCAGATTGCGTACGAGATGGTCGATCGCCTCGGCAGGGATCCCGCACAGAAGCATTGTGATCGGCGTGATCTGCCGAAGGGAGTTCATCAGTGCAATGCAGTCGCGTCCGTTGATCGTGCCGTACGCGATCTTGCTTGTCAAGCGCTCGATATCATAGACGGAATCGAGGTATTCGCCGAGCATCTTCCGTGTGCGGAGATCCTTCACAAACGTATCGACCGCCTGCAGCCTGTAAACGATCTCGTTCTTCTTTTGAAGCGGACAGTCGATCCAGTTACGCAGAAGCCGTGCGCCCATGCTCGTTTTGGTCGCGTCAAGAAGATACAGAAGCGTGCTCTTTCTGCTTCCGTTAAACTGCAGCGGCTGTGTAAGCTCCAGATTTCTGCGGGTGGAGGCGTCAAGCTGCATGAACGCAGAACGGTTCAGAAACCGGATCGTATGAATATGGGACAGCGTATTTTTCTGTGTGTCCTCCAGATACGAAAGCAATGCGCCGGACGCGCCGACTGCAAGCGGCTTTCCTTCCAGGCCGTAGCCCTTGAGCGAGGCGACGGAAAAATGCTGTTTCAGGCGTTTCTCCGCCTGATCGGGATGATACCGGACGTTTGCAAGCTTCTCAAGGTAATAGCCGGAACGAATCTTTTTCGTCAGAAAATCCTGTTCGAAGAGCTGTTCGTTTGCAACGACCTCAGAAGGCGAAAGCCTTGTCAATTCGTCGAACAAAACGGCGGAAGCATCCGAGCCGTAAACCTCGCAGGTATAGAATGCGCCGGTCGATACATCGGCGTACGCATAGCCGATCCCGTTCTGCGAATAGTTCAGCGCAAGGATATAGTTGTTTTTTGAACCGTCGAGCATCTTCTCCTCGATCACGGTTCCCGGGGTGATCACGCGCGTGACGGATCGGGTCACAAGGCCCTTCGCAAGCGCCGGGTCCTCCATCTGTTCGCAGATCGCGACCTTATGCCCCTGCGAGATCATCTTGTTCACATACGTATCGACCGAATGATACGGAACGCCGCACATCGGCGCGCGCTCGTCAAGACCGCAGTCGCGTCCGGTCAGCGTGAGTTCCAGGATCTTCGATCCTTCGATCGCGTCGTCGAAGAACATCTCGTAAAAGTCGCCGAGACGGTAGAAAAGGAAACAGTCGGGATACTGCTGCTTCACTTCCATATATTGGCGCATCATCGGCGTCAATTCGCTCATTTTTTCTCCTCCCCGGAGTCGCATTTGCTCTTGCAGGTGCTGCAGTTGCAGTCGCACGGCATAGACATGATCGCCTTTTCGCGCAGCGCGCGGTCAAGCGCGTCCTTCGCAGCCGTAAACGAACGGTACAGCGGGTTTCTCGAAATCTGTTCCGACATATACTCCACATCGTTTGTAAGCCGGATCGCTTCCTGCGCGTCATAATCCGGATCCTGAATCAGATCCATCAACTGTTTTGTTTCGCTCTGATACGTATCGATCAGCTCCATCAAAGCTTTGTCCGCCTTGACCTGTTCGCTGAGCTCCAGATATGTTTTCAATTCATGCATCGATCATTTCCCCCAATAAAGAATTCTTGTTTGTTTTTGTTACTATTACGTTGACGTATCGGTTCAGAAGCTCCGGCTTTCCGGGAAAGTATACCATCTTGAAGTTCTGATACTTGCCGTACAGCATGGTTTCGTCTCCGCGGCAGTCGCAGCCTTCCACAAGCACCTCTCCGCAGTGTCCGATGTATTTTGCGTTGTTTTCAACCGTTTTCTTTGCCTGCAGCTCGTTTAATTCCCGAAGCCTTCTTTTTTTGACGGATTCCGGAACCTGATCCTCCATTTTTGCGGCAGCAGTCCCCTGCCTCGGAGAATACGCAAACGTGAACGCCGCGGCAAAGCCAACCTGCTCCACAAGCGACATCGTATCCCGGAACGCTTCCTCGGATTCTCCCGGGAATCCGACGATGATATCGGTCGTAAACTCGATATCCGGAACGAGCGATCGCAGCTTTTCGATGATCGAAAGATACTGTTCTCGCGTGTATTTCCGGTTCATGCGTTTCAGAATCTCCGTATTGCCGGACTGTACCGGCAGATGCACGTGATGGCAAACATTCGGCAGGGACGCGATGGCCTGCATGACGTCCTCAGTAAGATCCTTCGGATGCGAGGACATAAACCGGATCCGCTTGAGTCCGGGAACATCGGAAACATACCGAAGCAGATCGGCAAAAGTCATTCCGGTCGATCCGTCGTTTCCGTAGGAATTGACGTTCTGGCCGAGCAGCGTGATCTCCGTAATGCCGCTGTTCACAAGGGAAACGATCTCGCTGCAAACATCTTCCGCCTTTCTGGACCGTTCGCGCCCGCGCACATAAGGCACGATGCAGTAGGAACAGAAATTATCGCAGCCGTACATGATATTGACGAACGCGCTTCTGGGATTGTCCCGTAATTTGGGAAGGTCCTCCGCGATGGCGTCTTCCGCGCGGTCCGTGACGGCGATCCGTTCTCCGTTCATGACGGCTTTCAGCATCTCCGGGAACCGGTACAGTACGTTCGTGCCGAAGATCAGGCTGACATGCGGAAAACGCTTCAAAAGCTTTTTCGCCATGCCTTCCTGCTGCATCATGCACCCGCAGATCCCGATGATCATTCCGGGCTTTGCATCTTTCAATTCCTTCAGAGCACCGATATTGCCCATCAGACGCTTTTCGGCATGGTCTCGTACGCAGCAGGTATTGAAAAGGATCAGATCGGCCTGCTCTTTATCGGATGCTTCTGAATAACCTGTTTCGTAAAGCCAACCCTTCAGCGTTTCACTGTCGCGAACGTTCATCTGACAGCCGAACGTTTCAACAAAAAAGCGGAGTCCTCTCGGTTCGATCTCTTTTGAAAGCGTTTCTGCGATCGTATGCTGCGCGGCAAGCTCGGACTCAGGGATGTAATGAATCGACTTCATCTTTATATCTCCATAAAATTTCATTTTATTATACATCAAACAGGTGCATGATTCAAGGATTGTTTTAGAACTGCATCCCATTTTTTACCGATTATAATTGTGCGAACTTTGCAGAAATTAAGCATGACAAATCCAACAAGGAGGTGAAAAACATGGCACGCAACAACAATTCCGGCAATACGTCCAATGAATCCAAGAGCAAGCTGCAGTCGTTCAAGAGCGAAGTCGCTTCTTCCCTGAATATCGATCTGAAGCAGGGTTACAACGGCGATCTGACCTCCCGCGAGGCAGGCAGCATCGGCGGCGAAATGGTCAAGCGTATGATCGCTTATGCCGAAAAGAATCTTCACTGAACAGAAAGGAGTTAAGATACATGAGCAGAAACGGAGCTTTGATTCCCGAGAGCAAGCAGTCGCTGCAGAACTTCAAATATGAGGTCGCAAGCTCTCTGAATGTGGATCTGAAACAGGGCTACAACGGCGACCTGACCTCCCGCGAAGCGGGTTCGGTCGGCGGCGAAATGGTCAAGCGTATGATTGCATACGCGCAGAACAACATGAACGGGTCCTCGTCCATGATGAGATAAACAAACATCCGAACAGATAAAATCGCCGCAAAAACGGCGATTTTATCAGTTATGCGAAATTGATCCCATTTTTTGATACCGCTTACGCGCTTCCGCAAGGAGCAGATTGTACTGTACGTTCGGCAATGCATATACTTCGTCCGCGGCGACGGCAGCCTTTTCGATGACTTCGACGGTGCCGCCGGACAGGATCCCGTTGATCTCACCGTCTCCGCTTTGTCTCACGCCGAACAGATCCCCGCTTCCGCGCATGTCAAGGTCTCTCTGTGCGATCGTAAAGCCGTCGTTGGTCTCGATCATCGCTTCGATCCTTGACCTGGCCGACTCCCCTGCCTTTTTTGCGAGCAAATAACAATAAGATTGGTCCTTACCTCTGCCGACTCGACCGCGAAGCTGATGCAGTGTAGCCAATCCGAAATGATCCGCTCCCTCGATCACAATCGACGTTGCCTCCGGAACGTCGACGCCGACTTCTATGACCGTCGTTGCTATCAGGATCGAAAGCTTGCCGTTTCGAAAATCCTCCATGATCGCGGTCTTTTCGCGCTCGTGCATTTGTCCGTGGAGCGAACCGACCGGAGTCTCCGGGATCCATTCCTTGATCTCACGAGAAAGCTCTTCCAAAGAGAGTCCTTCGTATCCTTCCGTAGGTTCGATCAACGGGCAGACCACGTACGCACGCTCGCCTTTTTCGGCACAGGAAGCAAGATGCAGATACAGATCCTTTCTTCGGTTTTGCGGAACAAACAGCGTCTTGATCGGCTTTCTTCCGGGCGGCAATTCGTCGATCACGGTCAGATCGAGATCCGCGTATAAAAGCAGCGCCAGCGTTCGCGGAATCGGCGTCGCAGACATGACAAGTACATCCGGTCGGATCCCCTTTGCCTCCATAGCTGCGCGCTGCATCACGCCGAAGCGATGCTGTTCATCCGTCACGACAAGTCCGAGATCCCTGAACTTTACCGATTCGGAAAGCAGCGCGTGCGTACCCGCGATCGTCCTCGTCTCCCCTGCGGCAATGCGGCGCAGCGCTTCGTTTTTCTCTTTCTGCGTCATACTGCCGACGAAAAGCTGAACATCCGGAAACAGACGCTTCAGCGTTTCATAATGCTGTCTTGCAAGGATCTCCGTCGGCGCAAGAAGTACGCCCTGTTTTCCGTTCTGCGCAGCCACCTTAAGCGCAAACTCGGCAACCAACGTTTTGCCGGAGCCGACGTCGCCCTGGATCAGCCGGTTCATCGGTCGATCCGAACGCATATCCTTTTCAACGTCTCGCATGGCACGGATCTGCGATGCGGTAGGAACAAAAGGAACCTTGGTGAGGAACTGTTCAAAGATACGATCCGTGCAATACGCAAATCCGTTTCTTCGGTTGCGATCATCGGAAAAGGATCGAATTGCGGTTAAGTACAGCACCGTTTCCTCAAAGGAAAGCCGTTTTTTAGCCTCGGAAAGCTTCTCAGTCGAAGCAGGAAAATGTGCGTTTCGAACAGCTTCGGAGCATCCGATCAGGTCATATTTTTGCAGCCAATCAATGGGAAGAATATCACAAAGCTCGCAGTACCCGAGAATCTCATTTACCGCATCGCGGATCACAGTCTGTGTCAAGCCTTTTACAGACGGATAGATCGGAACGATACCGCCGTTTTCCCGGTTGATTTGCGGGTTATAAAGGACAACGCCGTGTTTCTTGGAAACAAGACCGTTTGCGAGAAAGCTCTCGCCGATATGAAACTGATTCAGACGATACGGTTGGTTCATCCAGCGCAGGATCGCTTTTCCGGTCGCATCGGCCACACGCAGAGATACGATATATTTCCCTTTATTGTAAAAGATCGTCGGGTCCGCCAGCGCCGTCACACGGATCGAGGCACGATCCCCGTCCGATAACGCGCGTATCTCCGTCGCCTGCGTATAATCGAGGTACTCCTGCGGATAAAACCGCAGAAGCTCCTCCGGCGTATGGATATTCAACTGTGCAAGGAGCTCCAGCCGCTTCGGTCCGATCCCCTTGATATCCTTCAAATCCATGATGAATTGTCAAACTAAGTGCAACACTGAGAGATAGAAAGATCAAACAAATCAACCGGTTTATTGAAGCCGAGAACTTTCTTGGGCCTGGCGTTGATCAACGCCAGGTTCTTTTTCAGCGTTGCCGGACTGACCCTTG
>JAEEGL011987730.1_pt1 | contig 43017 bp, 29 predicted proteins | sample 9134231 | NCBI WGS metagenome assembly JAEEGL01 (sample SAMN16246548, study PRJNA631951) | gut metagenome | biome: gut microbiome; feature: rumen; material: fiber-attached | host: Bos | place: Iran: Karaj | collected 2018-10 | reverse complement strand
CACAACGCCAAGGGCGAGGGCACGGTTACCGTTGGCACCGGCACCACCCTCGATGATGAGCGGAATCATACCGGCAATCATGGTGAACACCGTCATCAGGATGGGGCGCAGACGCTCCTTGCAGGCCTCGAAGGCAGCATCGCGGATGCTCATGCCCTGGGCGCGGCGCTCTGAGGCAAACTCCGTTATCAGGATGGCGGTCTTGGACAGCAGACCGATGAGCATGATGACACCCGTCTGCAGGTAGATGTTGTTGTCCATGCCCGGCAAATGCAGCAGTGAACCTAAGTAGGCGCAGACAAAGGCGCCCATCAGTCCGAACGGCACGCTCAGCAGCACGGCCCACGGTGTGAACCACGAGTTGTAGAGCGAGGCAAGGATGAGATAGATCAGGATGACACAGATGACATAGATGAGGGCAGTGGCATTCGAGCCGGAGGCCTCCTCCAACTCACGAGACATACCGCTGTACTCATAACTGTAGCCTTTAGGCATCGTCTCCTTAAACACCTCGGCGATGACTTTGTGGGCATCGCCCTCGGTATAGCCGCCTGCAGCCTGCACAAAGCAGGTGATGCTTTGGAACAGGTTGAAGTGCTCAACGCTCGATGTGCCTACAACCTCCTTCAACGAGACAAACTCGGAGATGGGTGCCATCTTGCCACCACGCACCCTGACGAAGATATTGTTCAGTGATGAGGGGTCGAGACGATAATCAGGAGCGGCACTGGCCATGATGCGATAGACCTTGCCAAACTGGTTGTAGTTGCCCACATACGAACCACCACAGTAGGCTCCCAGCGTCCTCAGCACGGAAGCGGGTGAGACACCGGCACGGTCGCACTGGGTGGCATTGACATCAACCTGATATTTCGGGAAACGCTCCGAATAGGATGTCATCGCCATGCTGATTTCAGGACGCTCACCCAACTTGGTAAGGAAGTTGTTGGCCAACTTGGCAAATTCCGACAGATCACCGTCGTTCAAGTCTTGAAGCACCAAGTTGACACTGTTGTTAGAACCATATCCGGGCACCTGTGGCAACTGGAAGGGCATCACCTGCACATTCTTGATTTTCTTGCAGGCATAATACAAGCGGCCGATGACCAGGTCGACATAGTGATTGAAGCCCTCACGCTCTTCCCAGGTCTTCAGGCGGATAATCATCGTGGCGTAGTTGGAGCCTGAGCCCGACATCATGCCATAGCCGCAGGCAGTGGCGAAACTCTCCATTTCGGGGATATCTTTCACAATCTCTTCCACTTCCTTCACTATCTCACGCGTCTCATGGAGCGTTGTTCCCTCCGGAGCACGAATCTCGGCGAGGATCACACCCTGGTCTTCCTGTGGCACAAGGCCTGAGGGCAGGTTTTTCATGAAGAAAATAAGCAGCACGGCAGCGACAGCCAACAGGCCCCATGCCAAGATGGGTCGCTTGATAAACTTCTGCACAGCCTTGCTGTACTTATTGTAAATGGCGTTATAACTGACGGTATATGCTTTTTTTGTGTAATAGGTCAGGCTCTTTCGCTCATCTTTCTTTTCTGTCACCTTCAGCATGATGGCACAGAGGGCGGGACATAGCGTCAGTGCCGACACACACGACAGACCGACAGCCGAGGCGATGGTGACACCAAACTGTGTGAAAAACGAGCCCGAGGTGCCTGGCATGAATGCCACGGGGATGAACACAGCCATGAAAACCAAGGTACAGGAGATGACGGCCACAGACACATCGCTCATGGCCTCACGGGTGGCTCGCTTGGCATCTGTGATGCCGCCCTCCATTTTTGCCATCACCGCCTCGACCACCACGATGGCGTCGTCCACCACCGTACCGATGGCCAGCACCAACGCGAACAGCGTCAATATGTTCAACGAGAACCCCGCCAACGTAACAATGGCAAAGGTGCCCAGCAGCGATACGACAATCGAGATGGATGGGATGATGGTGGCCTTGAAGTTCTGCAGGAAGAAGAACACCACGAGGATGACCAGGATGATGGCGATAATGAGTGTCTCCACCACATTGCCGATGGCGGCATAGAGGAAGTCGTCGGAGGTTTCGAGTTTGACGAATTCCAATCCTGCAGGCATGATCGGTTTCAGTTCCTCATACAACTTATCGATACGGGCATTCACCTCTGTAGCATTGGCACCGGGAGCCTGGAACACCATGAAGATGGTGCCGGGCTTGCCGTTGATGTTCGACAGGAAGTTGTAACTCATGGCGCCGATCTCCACATCAGCCACATCACTCAGGTGCAGCAGGTGGCCGCTGTCGTTGGTGCGCAGCACGATATCATTGAACTCCTCGATGGACTTCAGCGTACCCTTGTATTCCATCGTGTACTGGTAGTTGTTCTCCGACTGGGCACCCAGGGAACCGGTTGCAGCCACAAAACTCTGACCGCTGATGGCAGTAAACACGTCATTCGGCTCCAGGCCATACTGCGCCATCACATCGGGCTTCATCCAGATACGCAGGGCATAGGTGTTTCCCAATGACATCACATCACCCACACCGGTGATACGCATCAGACGTGGTTTCAAGTTGATGTCTATGTAGTTGGCCACAAAATCGTCGTCATATTTTCCATCTGCACTTCTCAGGGCACCGATCTGCAGGATGTTGCTTTGCATCTTGAACACCTGTACACCTACCTTGGTCACCTCGGCTGGCAGCAGCGCCGAAGCCCTCGTCACACGGTTCTGCACGTTGACGGCGGCAATGTCGGGGTCGGTGCCTTGTTTGAAGTAAACCACTATAGACACATCACCCGAAGAACTGGCCGTAGAGGTCATATAGGTCATGTCGGGCACACCGTTGATGTTTTCCTCCAACGGTTGCACCACCGATTTCATGATAGTATTGGCATCAGCACCCGTATACGTGGTCGATACGCGCACGGTGGGCGGGGCGATGTTCGGATATTGCTCAATAGGCAGGCTGTTCATGCAGATATAGCCTACCAAAGCAATCACGATACTGATGGCGCACGCCATCACATATCTGTTGATGAATATGTTGTTCTTCATAGTTTAATTCTTGATTTCCTCTCCAGCACGGTACACCACCTTTTGACCTTCCTGCACGTTGTTGGCTCCAACAGCCACGATACAGTCGCCTTCTCCGAGTCCGGTATTGACGATAACATCCTTGCCGTTGCCCGCATCCGTTGTCGTCACAGTGATAGCCTTGGCCGTGCTGTCAGGCATCACCTTGTAGACCAATGTCTTGTCCTGCAGACGCACGATGGCTGTCTGAGGCACCACCATCACATGACTGCGGCTGATGGGCAGCACGACGGTGCATTGAGCACCCGAGAAGAGGTGACCGTCGGGGTTGGGGAACGTGGCCTTGCAGGACAGCGAACCAGTGGAGGCATCCACCACGCCCGTGATACTGCTGATGCGGCCCTTATAAGGATACTCCGTGCCGTTCTTCATCACCAAACTCACGTTGGGAAGTGAAGCCAGGTGGGCTGCCATATCAGATTGTTTCATACCCGACGAAATTCCTGATTCTATAATGGATTCCGTCACAGAAAACCACGCTTCCATCTGCTGGTTGCCACTGACGACAGTCAGTTGGGTCATCGGCGTCACCTGATCGCCTGCGAAAACGGGAATCTCACCAATGACACCTGACACAGGCGAGGTGATGGTGCAGAAACCGAGGTTCACCTTGGCACGGTTGACACCTGCCTGAGCCTGTGTGATGGAGGCCTTGGCCTGGCTGACAGCGGCTAGAGCCTGATTGTAATTGTTCAAGGAGTTCTCAAGCATGTAACTGCTCACAATCTTCTTGTCAAACAGGTTCTTGTTGCTCTCATACTCCAACTTGGCGCTGTTGGCCTGGGCTTGCGCAGCCTGGAGATTGGCTTGGGCGGCCTGAAGGTTGGCCTGGGCTGACTCCAGTTCGTGCTGTGCGTTGCGGGAGTCTATGATGAAGAGCGTCTGGCCTCTGCCCACCTGCTGACCTTCGGTTACACAGATCTTCATCAACTGACCACTTGTCTGTGGGGAAATCGTCACATCAGACTGTCCTTTCAGTTTTGCACTGAACTTCATAGGATATACGATGTCGGTCTCCTCAACTTTTATCGTCTCATATGACGAGGGAACTTCCTTTGGAATGTCGATCCCACATGATGCCAACCCTGCCACCAAGCAGAACAAGCATACAAATCTCGTTAACTTTTTCTGTTTCATTTCTAACTTATTTTTCTAATTATTTTATAATCTAAGTCTAATTTTTATAATCATTAGAGAATAATTGAACTCTGAACATATTATCTGCTTAATTTTTTGTTCGCGCGTTCGCGTGCAAAAATACAACAAAGTTTTTATTATCCATAAAGATTCTTTTGTTTTTTCGTTTTTGCACATTTACTTCATGTAGAATTGACCACAAAAAGTCCTAAATAGATGGATAAACTTCATGTTTTATAGCAAAGGAAGTTATAAAATATATTCGTTGAGATGATGCAAATAAATTCGCTTTTTGCTTGCTTAGTCAGAATTTTGCACTATATTTGCTGCGCGAATATTGGCGGCATCTCGGCAATGAAATCAAAAAACTTCGTTTCTTGTTTTGCATTGCGCTCGATTTGCACTATATTTGCAGTTCAAACAGGCAATCATGAGAAAAATGACTGAAAGCCAAAGAGTGCGACCGTTGGTCAGACTGTGGATGATGCTCATCATGCTGATGTGCACCATCTCGTTGTCGGCTGCAAAAACCGAAAGGGCAGAAGACGGATATCCCATCTGGAGTGCCGACAACATACAGATGGTTTTCCTGACCGACTCCACTAAATTTGTCTGCGATCCCGACAACATCCTCACACAGGAATACAGGGACAGCGCCAACTACTACCTCCGCAAACTCCACAGCGAACTCGACGTGCAGCCTGTGTTTGTCATTGTAAGGCATGTGAAAAACGGCGACACCTTCCGCATGGCGCAGGATATTGGCAACAAATACGGCGTGGGCTACAAGGATACCCGCACCGGACTGGTCATTGTCATCGCTGTCGAAGACCGGCAATACTTCATCGCTCCGGGCATGGGCCTCGAGGAATTTCTGCCCGACATCACCTGCAACCGCATCGCCACACATTTCATCAAGCCCAATATGAGGGCTGGCAATCCCGACCTTGCCGTATATCAGACGAGCAAAGCCGTATACTCGCAGTTGAAAGACGGTGAACTGCCACCTGCCACATCCATGGTCATAGATGATGAGGAAGATGGCATCGACCTCTTCACACTCATCATACTCATCATCATCATCCTTTGGCTGTGGCGCCACAACGGTCCCACCATCTTCATCGGTGGAGGTGGAGGCGGCGGCTATTCCGGAGGCAGTTTCGGAGGTGGATGGAGCAGCGGTGGCGGCGGCTTCGGAGGCGGTAGTTTCGGAGGCGGCAGTTTCGGAGGCGGTGGTGCCGGCGGCAGTTGGTAAACCCTCCCTCATCCCTATTGGAAATCATATTATCAACCCATAAACACAACAGAAAATGAAAAAAGGAACTATCATCATCGTCGTGCTGGCCCTCATTGCTGTATGGGCCATCTCAGCCTACAATGGCATGGTGGGTATACAGGAAGAAGCCACCAACGCACTGGCCAACGTGCAGTCTGCCTACCAACGCAGGGCTGACCTCATCCCCAACCTTGTAGAGACCGTGAAGGGCTATGCCACTCATGAGGAGAAAACCCTCACAGAAGTGGTGGAGGCACGCGCCAAGGCTACACAGATGACCATCGACCCCAGCAACTGCACCCCCGAGCAACTACAGGCTTATCAGGAGGCACAGGGACAACTCGGACAGGCTCTCGGCCGACTGATCGCCGTCTCGGAAAACTATCCCGACCTGAAGGCCAACGAGAACTTCATGGACCTGCAGAAACAACTGGAAGGCACAGAGAACCGCATCAATGAGGCCCGCAACAAATTTAACAAAGCCGTGACCGATTACAACAAGGAGATCCGCTCCTTCCCGAAGAACATTTTTGCCGGCATCTTTGGCTTCCGTACCATGGACAAATTTGCCGCCGATGCTGCAGCACAAAGTGCACCCTCAGTGAAATTCTGATGAAAAATCTCCTCTTTATTTCCATCATACTGATCGCCTGCTCTCACCCTCGGGTAGAGCAGGCGAAAGTACCTGTTAATGAGTCAAATACAGGTAACACAACCAGTGCTGCTGTTCAGGAAAAGCCCTCTGCGGAAAGCGACAAAAAAGTGGAGCGCGACACGGTGCCCCTGAGCGCCACAGCACGGTCGATGGAGCGCCAGGGCATGGTCAACGTACAACGGCTTGACCCCTCCATCGAGGTGAGTCTGATGTACTCCCGGCCCGACAACTTTACCGGACGTGTGCTCTACGACGACCTCCGCGAGGGATACCTGCATCCAAAAGCCGCACAGGCCCTCATCAAGGCACAGAAACGGCTCAAGGAACTGCGCCCCGACCTGAGCCTCATCATCTTCGACGCTACAAGGCCCATGAGCATCCAGCAAAAGATGTGGGACGTGGTGAAGAACACTCCGAAATACTTCTATGTGAGCAACCCGGCTCGGGGAGGCGGCATGCACAACTACGGCATGGCTGTCGACATCTCCATCTGCAAGGTGGGGGGCGACACCATCCCCATGGGAGCAAAGGTGGACTTCATGGGCGACCTCTCGCACATCGACCGGGAAGCCCAATTGGTTGCCCAGCACCGCATCACCGCCGAGGCCAAGGCCAACCGCGAACTGCTGCGCGAGGCAATGGCTGCCGGCGGGTTCCGTCCGCTGCGCACAGAGTGGTGGCACTTCAACCTCTGCTCACGCCAAGAAGCAAAAAAACTGTATAAGGTTATTAAGTGAAGAGTGAAGAGTGAAGAGTGAAGAATTCGTTGAGTAGTTAAGTAGTTAAGACGTTATCGCTTCGCTGAGAAGTTAAAGCCGTCAGGGTGAAAAAATTCATACGTGAGCATAGGGAGGACGATGTGCGGCAACTGGCACTGCAAGCCAGGAAATTTCCTGACATCGACATACCCTTTGCCATCCAACAAATCGACGGGTGGCAAAGGGCGCGAACCAAACTGCCCTCATGGGCTGCCCACGACGAGATCATCTACCCTCCTCACCTCGCCATCGAACAGTGCTCATCGGAAGTCACCGCACGATACAAGACAAAACTCTGCCAGCGCTTGATACAAAACTTCACCTCCATGGCTGACCTCACCGGCGGCATGGGGGTGGACTTTTCGTTGCTTGCTCCTTTGTTTGAAAAAGCCATCTACGTTGAGCGGCAGCCCCACCTATGCGAGACTGCACGGCACAACTTCCAAGTTCTGGGCATCGACCATGCCACGGTGACAGAGGGCGATGGCCTTGAAGTCCTCTCACAACTCCCTTACCAAAGTCTGGTTTTCATCGATCCCGCCCGGCGTGACACCCACGGCGCACGCACTTATGCCATAAGCGACTGCACTCCCGATATCCTGCCAGTGCTCCCAAAAATTCTGAAAAAAACCGACATTCTATTGGTGAAACTTTCACCCATGCTCGACTGGCACCAAACGGCAGAGGAACTGAACGCCTCATGCCCCGGAGCACTGCGGGAAATACACATCATCGCCACCGGCAACGAGTGCAAGGAACTCCTTGTGGTGCTGTCCGCAACGCGCTCCGACTGTCCTGTTGCCCTCCATTGTGTCAATGATGATTCTTGTTTCGTCACCGACACCCAGGAAGAACGGCAACTGCCGCCCTGCCCCACCCTCTCCCATTTGGAGGAAACTGCTGCCATGTCTTGGCTCTATGAACCAAATGCCGCCATCATGAAGGCCGGATGCTTCAACACCCTGTCACAACGTCTTCCCGTCTGCGCTCTTTCCGCCAACAGCCATCTCTTCGTGGCCAACACCCATCTGACCGACTTCCCCGGACGACAACTGCACATCCTCCGCATCTCCTCCACCAACAAGAAGGAGTTGAGAAAAGCACTGGAAGGCATCGACCGCGCCAACATCACCGTGCGCAACTTCCCGATGAGTGCCGTACAACTGCGACAACGGCTGCGAATCGCTGACGGTGGCAACCACTGGATTTTCGCATCTACCATCGGACAGCGCGAACACGTCATCTTCGTCTGTGAAATCATTTAAATTCAGCACAGAGATACAAAGATTCAACTATTTGAAAGGAGTGTAGGAGTGTGGTAAAATTGAAAGTTACTATAAATCAGTTAATTTGATGTTTTTTCATCCTTTTTGAGAAACGCTTGCGTTTTTTTATTTTTTCATCAACGCTGAAAATGTTTTTATATTTTTTCTTCCTTTTTGATTTTCCTCTGAGCAACAGAGCACACACCAACTGATATGGAGAGAAGATCAAAAACCGCCAAGGCGTTCGCAAAAAAGGCGAAGAAGAAGTCCCTCCGTCTCTCTGTGTTTAAATAAATAGTTAAAAACGACCGATTTGGTTAATTTTTCCCTAAAATTTGGTCAATTTGGCAAAAAGTCTTAATTTTGTCATTCAATATTCGTTCATCATATACCAAAACTGACCATGGCTGCCATTACCATCAAAAAAGTAGAGGGGAAAAAGGACCTCAAAAAATTTATTGAATACCATTACGACCTCTACAAAGGCAACGAATACGATGCTCCTGTCCTATACAGCGATGAACTGTTCACACTGAGCAAAGACAAGAACGCCGCATTTGAGTTCTGCGAGGCTGAATACTACCTCGCATACAAGGACGGACGTCTTGTGGGGCGCGTCGCTGCCATCATCAATCACAAGGCCAACGAGAAATGGGACCGCAAAGTGGTGCGCTTCGGATGGATTGACTTCATTGATGACATCGAAGTGTCGGGCGCCCTGCTCAAGGCTGTCGAGGATTATGGCCGAAGCAAGGGTATGACTGAGATTGTGGGGCCACTGGGCTTCACCGACATGGACCCGGAGGGCATGCTCATCCATGGTTTTGACCAACTCGGCACACTCGCCACCATCTACAACTATCCCTATTATCCCGAGCACATCGAGCGACTCGGCGGTTTTGAGAAAGACAATGACTACGTGGAGTTCAAACTCTTCGTACCCAAGGAAGTGCCTGCAAGATACGCCAAGATTGCCAGCATGATCGAACGCCGCTACAACCTCCATGTGAAGAAACTCACCCGCAAGGAAGTGTTTGAGGGCGGCTACGGACAGCGAGTTTTCAAGGTGCTCAATGAGTGCTTCAAGGACCTCTACTCCTTCTCAGAACTCACAGAGCGGCAGGTGGACCAATATGTCAAGATGTACATGCCCATGGCAGACCTCAGCCTCTTCACCGTGATAGAGGACTGGGGAGTGGAGCCCCACAAGGTGGTGGGAGTGGGACTTACCCTTCCCTCGCTCACCCGTGCCTTGCAGAAATGCCGCAAGGGACGTCTGTGGCCGTTTGGCTGGTGGCATCTGCTCCGCGCCATCAAGTGGCACAAGACCAACATCGTGGACCTCTATCTGGTTGGGGTGCTGCCAGAATACCGCAACAAGGGTGCCAACGCACTGCTCTTCTCCGACCTCATCCCACGATATGCCGCCTATGGCTTCGACTGGGGCGAGACCAATGTGGAGATGGAGACCAACACCAACGTGCAGAGCCAGTGGGGCGAACTGGAAACCGAACTCCACAAGCGCCGCAGATGCTACAAGAAAAAGATTTAAACACCCCTCCCTAACCCTCCCCAAAGGGGAGGGAATAATTACCCCGACAAACTAAACATTTGTCCAAACTCCCCAACTTCTAAACTTCCCAACTCCTTTTTTTCCTTTTTCTTTTGGAGAAAAACGGGAAATTGCCTAACTTTGCACATTTAGAGGAATATGTGTAAACAGGGTTTGTTGTGACCCTATCCGAAGAAAAAAGACATGCAAGAAGAGAAAGACATTTTTGACCCCACCAACGAACAGGTGAAATACACCGACGACAACATCATACACCTGAACGACATGGATCATATCCGCACCCGACCCGGTATGTATATCGGCCGTCTGGGTGACGGTTCACTGGCTGAGGACGGCATCTACGTGCTGCTCAAAGAGGTGATAGACAACTCCATCGACGAGTTCAAGATGAATGCCGGAAAGCGCATAGAGGTGGACATCGAGGACAATCTGCGTGTGAGGGTGCGCGACTATGGACGCGGCATCCCGCAGGGAAAACTCATCGAGGCCGTCAGCATGCTCAATACCGGTGGCAAGTACGACTCCAAAGCCTTCAAGAAGAGCGTCGGACTCAACGGCGTCGGCGTGAAGGCTGTCAATGCCCTCAGTTCCCGCTTCGAGGTGCGCTCCTATCGGGAAGGGAAGGTGCGCAGGGCCACTTTTGAGCGCGGTGTGCTCCAAAACGATATCACAGAGGACAGCGCCGACGAGAACGGCACCTACATCTGGTTTGAGCCCGACAACACCATGTTCAAAAACTATCGTTTCCACGATGAGATCGTGGAGACGATGCTCCGCAACTACACCTACCTCAACACTGGTCTGACCATCATGTACAACGGCAGGCGCATCCTCAGCCGCAATGGCCTGGAGGACCTGCTCAATGACTCGATGACCAGTCAGGGCATCTACCCCATCGTACACCTCAAGGGCGAGGATATCGAGATTGCCTTCACCCACACCAACCAGTATGGTGAGGAATACCACTCCTTTGTCAACGGTCAGCACACCACACAGGGCGGCACCCACCAAAGTGCCTTCAAGGAGCATATCGCCAAGACCATCAAGGAGTTTTCGGGCAAGGCTTTCGAATATGGGGATATCCGCAACGGCCTCGTCGCAGCCATCGCCGTCAATATCGAGGAACCGATGTTTGAGAGCCAGACCAAAATCAAACTCGGATCGCTCACCATGAGCCCCGACGGCGTGTCGGTCAACAAGTATATCGGCGACTTCATCAAACAGGAAGTGGACAACTACCTGCACCGAAATCCTGACATGGCGGAGGTGATGCTGCAAAAAATAGCAGAGAGCGAGAAGGAACGGAAAGCCATGGCCGGTGTCACCAAAATCGCCCGGGAGCGCGCCAAGAAAGCCAACCTGCACAACCGCAAGTTGCGCGACTGCCGCATCCACTACAGCGACACGAAGAACGACCGCAAGGAAGAGAGTTGCATCTTCATCACCGAGGGCGACTCCGCCAGCGGAAGCATCACCAAGAGCCGCGACGTCAACACCCAGGCGGTGTTCTCCCTCCGCGGCAAACCGCTCAACTCCTATGGACTCACCAAGAAGGTGGTTTATGAGAACGAGGAGTTCAACCTGCTGCAGGCAGCACTCGACATCGAGGATGGTCTCGACACCCTGCGCTACAACAAGGTGATTGTCGCCACCGACGCCGATGTCGACGGCATGCACATCCGCCTGCTCATCATCACCTTCTTCCTGCAGTTCTTCCCCGACTTGATCAAGAAAGGCCATGTATACGTGCTGCAGACACCGCTCTTCCGCGTGAGGGCACGCCGGTCCAAAATCAAGAACAAGCAAGTCATTGCCGAGGCTGACGCCAAGCGCGCACCCAGCGAGCGGCGCAACGACTATGTGACACGCTACTGCTACAGCGACGAGGAGCGCATCAACGCCATCCGAGACCTGGGACCCGACCCTGAAATCACCCGATTCAAGGGACTGGGCGAAATATCACCCGATGAGTTCGTCCATTTCATCGGTCCCGACATGCGTCTGGAGCAGGTGACCCTCCACAAAAATGACCAGGTGCAGCAACTGCTCGAATACTACATGGGCAAGAACACCATGGAAAGACAGAATTTCATTATCGATAACCTCGTCATAGAAGAAAATATCCCAGAAGAAGAGGCCGTATGAGAAAAATCATCATCACCGCACTCACACTGCTGTCGGTGGCAGCATCCCATGCACAACTGCGTATAACCGACAACAACCCCAAGAGCAAACTCCACATGGCCGAGATGGCCATCACCAACCTATACGTGGACAGTGTCGATGAGAACAAACTCGTCGAAGACGCCATACGTGGCATGCTTGAGAAACTCGACCCCCACTCCACCTATTCCACCGCCAAGGAGGTCAAGGCGATGAGCGAGTCGCTGGAGGGCAGTTTTGAGGGCATCGGCGTGCAGTTCAATATGATGGAAGATACCCTGGTCGTGATACAGACCGTTACCAAAGGACCGTCTGAAAAAGTGGGCATCATCCCCGGCGACCGCATCGTGGCGGTCAACGATACCGCCATCGCCGGTGTGAAGATGTCGAAAGAGGAAATCATGCGGCGCTTGCGCGGACCGAAGGGCACCAAAGCCCATCTCAAGATTGTCAGACCGGGCATCAAGGATCAACTGCCATTCACCGTCGTCCGCGACAAAATACCTGTTTTCTCAATCGATGCCTCCTATGTCATCAAGCCAGGCATCGGATACATACGCCTCAACAATTTCGGCGCCACCACCTACGATGAGTTCATGACCGCACTGGGTAAGTTGCAGGAGAAAGGCATCGACCGCCTCATCATCGACCTGCAGGACAACGGAGGCGGATATCTGCAGGCTGCCGTCATGGTGGTCAACGAACTGCTTTCCAAAGGCGACATGATCGTCTATACCGAGGGACTGAAAGCACCTCGGCACGAATATCATGCCGATGGCGGTAAGCAACCCTTCACAGGACGCTTGGCTGTGCTGGTCAATGAATTCAGCGCCTCTGCATCAGAAATCCTCTCAGGAGCCATCCAGGACCAGGACAGGGGCATCATCGTTGGCAGACGCTCCTTCGGCAAGGGACTGGTGCAGCGCCCCATCGAGTTTGCCGACGGGTCGATGATACGCCTCACCATCTCACACTACTACACTCCTTCAGGAAGATGTATCCAGAAGCCCTACACCAAGGGGGGACAGAAAGACTATGCCAAAGACATCGACAACAGACTGAAGAACGGTGAACTCACCTCTGCCGACAGTATCCATTTTGCTGACTCTCTCCGTTTCCAAACTCTTCGTGAACACCGCACAGTATATGGCGGCGGAGGCATCATGCCCGACTATTTCGTACCGCTCGACACCACACGCTACACACTGTTCCACAGACAACTGTCTGCCAAGAGTGCCATCATCAATGCCAACCTGAAGTATATCGACGCCAACCGCAAGAAACTCAAGAAGCAGTATGCTACCTTTGAGGACTTCAACGCCAACTACGAGGTGCCGCAGAGTTTTGTGGATGCCGTCATCGCAAAAGGAGCGGAGGTCAACGTAAAACCGAAGGATGATGAGGAACTGCAGACCACCCTGCCCTACCTACGTACCCAACTCAAGGCTCTTGTCGCCCGCGACCTGTGGGACTTGACCGAATATTTCCAGGTGATGAACGAGACCAACGATATCGTGCAAAAAGCAGTATCTTTGTTAGATGAAAAATGATATCAGTTTTTTCATCCTGTTGATTCTTTCCGCTTGCACAGGAAAGGACAGCCAGACGCAGCAAACAAAACCTGACGAAGAATTCGTCACGGAAGTGATGCTGCGAACCACCCCCATGAAGGATCAGGGACGCAGCGAACTCTGCTGGGCATATGCCATGCTCGCCACCATCGAGACTGAACACATCATGCAGGGTGACTCCGTTGACCTTTCCGTCGCATACCTCGCCTATCACCTGCTCGCCGATGAGGCCCGACAGCGCTATGCGCTGGGAAAAGCACACACCGTATCCATGAGAGGAATGGCAACCACCGCCCTGCACCTGATCCAACTCTACGGTGCCATGCCATACACCTCTTACCGCCAAAGAGAGAATGTCGGCTACAGGAAACTCTGCACGCAGATCCAACACCTCGCCGACCAGGAACACGCTCACCGCAAAGGAACTGGACACCTTGACGAGTCGGTAGCCACCGTCCTCGATGAGGCGATGGGCACACCGCCCTCATGGGTGTTCATGCTCGGATGCCAATATACCCCCACGGAGTTTGCACACAGCCTCTACCAACCCTATGAGTATGCTGCTCTCACCAGTTTCAGCCACCGACCCTTCGGCACCAGAATGGTCATCGACGTGGCCGACAACCATTTCCGTGATACGTTCCTCAACGTGGAACTTGACTCCTTGATGCAATATGTGGAGCAAGCCTTGCGCTCAGGACATCCCGTGTGCTGGGAAGGCGATGTCAGCGAGAAAGGGTACGACCACCAGCAAGGTGTGGCGCATCTCTCACCACACCAAGACACCGTCACACAGGAGAGCCGACAAATCGCCTTCGACCGCCTGCAGACCACCGATGACCACTGCATGGAGATGGTGGGCATCGCACATGACAAAAAAAACCGGAAATACTTTGTCTGCAAAAACTCATGGACAAACTCGCTACGAGGCGGACTGGTGTATCTCGAAGAGAACTATGTACGCGCCAAAACCATCGCCGTGGTAATCCCAACCGCTGCCTTGCCTCCAATGTCGCAACTCGTCCCTCCGCCTGATGACCCGTTTCTCCCCAACACTTTGTAGCCAACCATAACACCCCAAGACAATGAGAAAACGATGGACTGAAGAAAACTGGATCATGCTGATACAGATCTATCTGAAGAAACCTGTAGGAGTGAAACCTCTCTACTCACGCGACACAGTAGACCTCGCTCTCGAACTGCATTTCTCTCCCAGGACTCTCTACCGCAAAATGGTGAGCCTGAGACGCCTGGACACCCCACAGATAGAGCGGCTATGGAACACATACGCCGACCATCCCAAAAAACTCGCCCGTGAGGTGGAACTGCTCCGCATGATGGAGGGATTCAACAATGCGGAGTCCTTTTATGAGGGAGTAGAGGTGACAAAGTTGTTTGAGACCGATTTCCGGCCGCTGGCAGAGTGTCCGTCGCTCACCCCAGTGAAACTCATCCTCATCCTCGACCTCTATTTCCGACTCACCCCCAACACAATGGTGCCTGAGACGCCAGAGGTGGCAGATATTGCCAAGGCATTGGGTATCAGCGCCCAACAGGTGGCAGAAGTACTCGATATCTTCCAGCAGTGTGACCCCTACCTCCATCAGAAACACCTCGGAGACCATACGCTGACAAAGGCCTGCCAAGCCATCTGGCAACGCTATGGCAACGGCGACCCCAGCGACCTCGCGGCATACGCCACACAATTGCAAGAATATTACCGACAGACATGGCCAAGCAAGCATTAGGACAGACAGAACGACAGACGCAACGGCAGAAACAGCGGCTCACCCCCCTGCAACTGCTCATCGGACAGATGATCGAGAAACCCATCGACCAACTGACCGACTATGTCAATCAACAACTGATTGACAACCCCGCACTGGAAGCAAAGTCGGGCGACGAGGACTGGGAATCTTCCGAAACGGTCACAACGAACGAGAGTGATTTCAGCGGCAACGATATGGGTGACTATGACGACAATGAACTGCCCGTCTATGAGCAGCGACAGCACCAGGACCCCTCCAACAGCATCTCGTTCTACGACAACCTGCGGGTGCAGATGGGGGAGACTCCGCTCAGCGACCACCAGCGCCAGATCATGGAATACCTCATCGGATCACTCGACAACGACGGTCTGCTGCGCAAGGATCTCACCACCATCAACGATGAGATGGCCATCTACCACAATGTCTACACCACCGATGAGGAAATCGCCGAGGTGCTCCATATCTTACAGCAGTTTGACCCTGCCGGCATCGGTGCCCAGAACCTGCAACAGTGCCTGCTGCTGCAGGTGGAAAGGCGACAGGATGGCAAGATGAAGGATATCCTCCGCCGTATCATATCCAACTATTTCGATGACCTGCTGAAAAATCACTGGCGAAAACTGCAGCAAGTCCTGCACCTGGACGATGAGGAAAAAGAAGCCGTGCGAAACGAATTGCACAAACTCAATCCCAAACCAGGGGCTGCCCTGGGAGAGGTGCAGGGCATCAGCATCCACCAGGTGACACCCGACTTCATCGTCGAGACCACCGATGACGGACAAGTTAACTTCACGCTCCGCCGCGGCCGTCTGCCCGACCTGATGGTGTCGGAATCCTATCTTGAGACCATCGACAACCTGCGCGAGTTGTCACACCGCGACAAGGAGATGCTGCCAATGCTGCGCCGCGATGTCGACAATGCCCGCATGCTCATCGAAGCCCTCCAACAACGACAGATCACCCTCACCAAGACCATGGCGGCCATCATACGCAGGCAGAAGAAATTCTTCCTCGATGGCGATGAGGCTGACCTCAGACCCATGGCACTGAAAGATGTGGCGGCTGACACAGGACTCGACATCTCCACCATCTCACGGGTGACCAACGAGAAATATGCTGAGACCCGATGGGGTATCTTCCGCCTCCGCTTCTTCTTCAGCGACCGCTACGACAATGACGGTGATGAGGTGTCGACAAGAAAGGTGAAGAGTGCCTTGCGTGACATCATCGACCACGAGGACAAGAAACATCCCTTCACCGATGCCCAACTGGAGGAAGAGATGCGCCGCAGAGGTTTCCAGACCAAGCGCCGCACCATCGTGAAATACAGAGAACAGATGAACATACCTAAATCAAGTTTGAGAAGACAATGAAAGAAAAAGACATCGTCATGACCGCCAAAGTGCTCAGCGCGGTGTTCAACCCCTTTTTCCTGCCCGTCGTAGGCCTGCTGGCACTTTTCATATTCAGTTATCTCAGCCTGCTGCCATGGGCAGCCAAACTCTACATCCTCGTCCTCGTCGCCACCTTCACCATCCTGTTGCCCACCACCCTCATCCGGATTTTCAGACGATGGAGAGGCTGGTCAAAGGAAGATGCCTCGGTCAGGGAACGGCGCATCGTCCCCTATATCATCACCATCATCTGCTATCTGCTCTGCTACCATATCATCACCACCAACCATATCCCCTACACCATCGGAAGCATCGTGATGGCATCGCTCATCATCCATGTGGTGTGCGCCATCGTCAACCACTGGTGGAAAATCTCCACCCGTACCGCAGCCATAGGGGGAGTGGCGGGTGCCCTCATGGCATTTGCAGAGATCTTCTCGTTCAACCCCCTGTGGTGGCTATCCATCATCATCATCCTGGCAGGCATGGTGGGCACCAGCCGCATCATCCTCGGACAACATACCCTCGCCCAAGTGGTCACAGGATTCCTCTTAGGCATGACCTGCGCCATCCTCTCCGTGCTCTTTATCTAGGAAACCCTAGAAAATCCTAGAAAATCCTAGGAAACCCTAGGAAATCCTAGGAAACCCTAGGAAATCCTAGAATCCCCTAGAATCCCCTAAAAACCCTATAAAAACCATCCATCAATATGACCCCTATTGTCAGCATTATCATGGGCAGCACAAGTGACCTGCCCGTCATGGAGAAAGCCATGAGTTTGCTGGAGGAGATGCAAATCCCCTTCGAGGTGAACGCTCTCTCCGCACACCGCACTCCTGAGGCTGTGGAGCAATTTGCCCGCGGTGCCCAGGGACGTGGCATACAAGTCATCATCGCTGCTGCCGGTATGGCGGCTGCCCTTCCCGGAGTCATTGCCGCCTCCACCACCATCCCTGTCATTGGTGTACCTATCAAGGGTATGCTCGACGGTCTGGATGCCATGCTGAGCATCATCCAGATGCCACCGGGCATCCCCGTGGCCACAGTAGGTGTGAATGCAGCGATGAACGCGGCCATTCTCGCAACGCAAATCATCGCCCTCGGAAACAGCGATGTGGCGCAGCGTGTGGCTGCCTACAAAGCACGCCTCGGAGAAAAAATAGAAAAAGCCAACCGCCAGTTGGCAGACATCAAGGAATACACCTACAAGACCAACTAAAATCCCATCTAGTATGACTAGGCTCTCCTAGGATCCCTAGGCTCCCTAGTTTCTCCTAGGATCTCCTAGGTCCTCCTAGGCCCTCCTAGGCCCCCTAGCCCAAAAATCAAAAAAAACTCAAAAAAAATATGACCGACCTATTCAACTATCACCGACGGGCCTCATCTGAGGTGCGTGTCGGCGACACCCCTATGGGTGGCAGCCACCCCATCCGTGTGCAGTCGATGGCCACCGTCTCCACCAACGACACCGAGGGTGCTGCGGAGCAAGCCATCCGAATCATCGAGGCTGGCGGCGAATATGTAAGGTTCACCACACAGGGCACACGCGAGGCTGACAACATGCGAAATATCAGCATGTTGTTGCGCCAGAAAGGATACACCACACCGCTCGTGGCCGATGTGCATTTCAATGCCCGTGTGGCTGAGGTGGCGGCTCAATGGTGCGAGAAAGTGCGCATCAATCCCGGCAACTACGTCGACCCAGGCCGCACTTTCAAGCATCTGGAATATACCGATGAGGAGTATGCCCAGGAACTGCAGAAAATCGAAGAGCGTCTGCTGCCGCTGCTCCGCATCTGCCGTGAGCACCACACCGCCATCCGCATCGGGGTCAACCATGGCTCACTCTCTGACCGCATCATGTCGCGCTACGGAGATACTCCGGCGGGCATCGTGGAGAGTTGCATGGAATTTCTGCGCATCTGCCAGCGAGAGCAGTTCGGCGATGTGGTCATTTCCATCAAGGCTTCCAATACCGTGGTGATGGTGCAGTCCGTCCGCCTGCTGGTTGCCGAGATGGAGCGCGAGGGGATGTGCTATCCCTTGCATCTGGGTGTCACCGAGGCCGGAGAGGGTGAAGACGGCCGCATCAAGAGTGCGGTGGGCATCGGTGCTCTGCTGGCTGACGGCATCGGCGACACCGTCCGCGTGTCTCTGAGCGAAGCCCCTGAGCATGAGATTCCTGTCGCCCGACATCTGGTGGACTATATCACCCAGCGCGCCAGTCACCCCATGATTCCTGGTCAGGCTTACGGGGAGTTCGACTACCTGCACCCTGAGCGCCGCCATACCATCGATGTGGAGAATATCGGCGGAAGGCAGGTACCCGTAGTCATCGTTTCGGGTAAGGGCGACGAGGTGTTCGAAGAAGATTTGCGCCCAGACTTTATCTATACGGGCAACCAACTACCTATCACAGAAAAAGAATCCCCAAAAAGTCAGCGCTATATCGTCGACTTCGGCGTTTATGACGGAAGCCCCTGCACCTACCCCATCTTCCCCCATGCAGCCATGCCACTGATCGGCGCCGTCAATGCCCCGATGAAATTCCTCGTCCTGGAATATGGCGTCAACCCCGATGATTACCTCGCTTGTCTGAAGGCACATCCGGAGGTGGTGGTGGTGGTTGTGAGCCGGCATCCCAACCGGTTGGGTGAGCAGCGCGCCCTTGTCCATGAGATGATGAGGGCCGGCGTGACCAATCCCGTGGTGATGTGCCAGGCCTATGCCCACAGCGAACAAGAGAAAGGCGACCTGCAAATAGAGGCTGCCGCTGACATGGGAGCACTGATGATGGATGGCCTCACCGACGGCATCTGGCTGATGAACAACGGTGACATTCCGCTGGCAGATATCGCCAACACCGCTTTCGGCATCCTGCAGGCGGCCCGCCTGCGCACCACCAAGACCGAGTATATCTCCTGTCCGGGCTGCGGGCGCACGCTCTACGACCTGCAATCAACCATTGCCAGCATCAAGGCTGCCACAGCCCATCTCAAAGGACTGAAAATCGGCATCATGGGATGTATCGTCAACGGTCCCGGGGAAATGGCTGACGCCGACTATGGTTATGTGGGCGCCGGTCCTGGCCGTATCTCCCTCTACCGCCAAAAAGAATGTGTGGAGCGCAACATCCCCGAATCAGAGGCCGTGGAGAAACTCCTTCAACTAATCAAAAAAGATAATCCTAGCCTCTAGAATATCTAGAAAATCTAGAAAATCTAGACCATCTAGAAAAGAAAAAAACCTACACCCTATGAATACAAAACAATCCTACATCGCTGCTGCCGAGCGTTATTCACAGGCAGAGAGTTTTTATCGCCGCTGCGGACGCAGTGGGGTGCTGCTTCCTCAGATTTCCCTGGGATTCTGGCACAACTTCGGAGATGCTGACCCTTATCAGCGCAGCCGAGACATCACCCATTATGCCTTCGACCACGGCATCACCCACTTCGACCTCGCCAACAACTACGGACCTCCCTACGGCACCGCGGAGGAGACAATGGGCCGTCTGATGAAGGAGGACTTCGCGCCCTACCGTGACGAACTGTTCATCAGCAGCAAGGCTGGCTACGACATGTGGGAAGGACCTTATGGCAACTGGGGGTCGCGCAAATATCTCATGGCCAGTCTTGACCAAAGTCTGCGACGCATGCACCTTGACTATGTTGACCTCTTCTACAGCCATCGCTACGACCCCAATACACCATTGGAAGAGACGCTGCAGGCTCTGGTCGACATCGTCAGAATGGGCAAAGCCCTCTATGTAGGCATATCCCGATGGCCGCTCGAGGCTCTGAAATTTGCAGACAACTACCTGCGTGAGCGCGACGTGCCACTGCTTATCTTCCAGGACAAACTCAACTTGCTTGACCGTGAACCCCAGAAAAACGGGGTCATCGACTACTGCCGGGAACATGGCATCGGCTTCATCTCATTCTCACCGCTGGCACAGGGACTGCTCACCGATCGATACCTCAACGGCATACCGGCCGACTCGCGAATGTCTCGCGGCAGTTCGCTTCAAAGTGATGTTCTCACTCCCCAACTGCTGAGCCAGTTGCATGAACTCAACAATCAGGCACAAAAAAGAGGCGAGAGCCTCGCTGAGATGGCCCTCGCCTGGATTCTTGCCCAACCTGGCATCACATCCGTCATCGTGGGAGCAAGCAGTACTGCACAACTCGCCACCAACATGCGGTGTGTAGATGCCAAGCCGTTTTAGTCAGTCTTCCTCAACACTGAAATCGTCCTTGCCAACTCCGCAAATGGGGCATACCCAGTCTTCAGGGATATCCTCAAATGCTGTTCCTGGTTCGATGCCACTGTCGGGGTCTCCTACTTCGGGGTCATAAACATACCCACAGGTGTCGCAAACATATTTTTTCATATCTTCTATAAATATAAATAGGTGAATAAATAAAGATGATTCTAAAGGGTAGGTTATCTCTTGATGCGTCCGTCAAGAACTAATTCGACTGTCTCGACCACTTTTTCCGGCATAATGCCGTTCATGCATGCCATGTCGCCCCTGTAGCACGGTTTGTCGCCGAATACGCTGCAGGGGCGACAGGGTATGTTGAGTTGCACCGCTGTCTCCTCGGTCTGACGCCAGCCCATGAAGCCCGCATAGGGATGGGTAGCACCCCAAATGCTCACCACGGGGATGTTGACCAATGAAGCCAGGTGGCTGTTGGCACTGTCCATCGACACCATCACATCCAGGTGGCTCATGAGAATCAGTTCTTGGCTGAGACCATTGGCGATATCGGCTGCCTTCACACAACGTGAGAAACGCGTGCACCATTCAGAAAAGTATCGCCGTTCCTGTTCTCCGGCTCCAAAAAGGATGATTCTCGCACTCGGATGCCTGCTGCTGAGCAGGTCGATCACTTTTTCCATCTTTGCCGGAGGATAGATTTTCCCGGGATGGGCTGCGAAAGGGGCGATGCCTATCCACTGCTGAAAATTCTTTTTTTCCGTGAATTCCTTCTTTGAAAGCACACGGAGATTGCCCTTGTTGGGAAAAACCGACAAAAATTCCAGGTGGATAGGATAGCCAAGTTTGGCCAGCACATCAGCATAATTCTGAAACGAGGTGGGCTGCTGCACCATCTTCTTGTTGCTCTTGGCGGTCAGATGGCGCTTGCCTGCCTTGTGCTTGTCGATATGGGCGGTCTTGAAGCGATCAATATGGAAGCGCATTCTCAGATACTTGGAGCGGAGCACGTCATGCATGTCGGCGATGGCGGTGAAATGCTTGGCTTTCAGCCTTCTGTATAGAGCATTGAGCCCAGGCAGTCCTTTGTGCGCCTTGTCGATTTCGGCATCCATGAACCCCACGTTGGGAGCCAGTTTGTCAAAAAGGGCTCTGGCATTGCTGCGGCTGAGCACGGTGATGCGCAGATGCGGATACTGCTGCGCCAGTGAATGCACCACAGGCACAAGCATGGCGATGTCGCCAAGAGATGAGAAGCGTATGATGAGAATATGCTCCGTTTTCATGTCTGTTCTCCAACTAAGAGGTCATCGGCTCATTTGTTCTTATAGAGCACGGGGTTGGTGGACGGGTCGTTGTACATCTTCATCTGCCGATAGGTCTTCATGTATTTCCTGCCAGCGGCAATATCCTCAAGCAATTGGTCGATGGCGGTGGTAAGGTCACGCTGCTGCTCTTCCAGCACGGCCAACTTTGCCTTACATCTACCAATATGTGCCTCATCGGCATCTTTTCGCTCCACCTGCTCAGCCATGTGATATATCTTCAGAGCGAGGATAGAGAGCCGATCGATGGCCCATGCCGGACTCTCTGTATTGATCCGGGCATCGGGCAGCACATTGACATCACTGTACAGATGCAGGAAATAGGAGTCTATCTGCTCCACAAGGTCTGTGCGGTCTTGATTGCTGCGGTCGATGCGACGCTTCAGCGACAAGGCTTCAATAGGGTTGATATGAGGGTCACGGATCAGGTCCTCAAGATGCCACTGCACGGTATCTATCCAGCATTTCAGATAAAGTCGGTTTTCCAACGTTTCCCTGCTATAAGGATTATTGATGGGTGTGTCTACGTGGTCGGTGACATGATAGTCGTTGATCGCTTTGTTGAATACCTGATAATAACTTTCTGTGTTTGTCATACGGATGGATTTTACTACATGCAAATATAGCAATTAATGATATATGACGCAAATTATTCGCCTGATTTTTTAACAACACGCCCATTTTTATGCACACATAAGGGTGTTTTGTGCAAGGTGAAAAGCTTTTTTTAATAAAATATTTGCACACTTGAATAAAAATTCGTTCCTTTGCACCCGGATTTCAAAAATAGAATATTTTTATAAACATTTTAAATTAGTTATTATGTCAGAAATCGAAAAACAAGTAAGAGACATCATAGTTGAGAAACTTTGTGTAAGTGAAGACGATATCAAGTTGGAGTCAAAGTTCCAGAGTGATCTGGGTGCTGACTCTCTCGACACTGTAGAACTCATTATGGAGTTTGAGCGCGTTTTCAATGTCTCCATCCCCGATGATCAAGCAGAGAAAATCGCCACTGTGGCAGACGCTGTGCAGTATATCGAGGATCACAAGAAGAGCGAGAGCCTTTAATCAGCCAATAAGCATATTAAGGTAACAAGAAATAGAACGAGGATTCACGCCTTCATTTAATGATTTATGGTTTATAGACCTCGGAAATACCATTGAGTGGACCGTGGCTATAAGCCATAAATTCTTTTACATCATCATTAGATTTTTGAGATGGAACTGAAAAGAGTAGTAGTGACAGGCCTCGGTGCCGTCACACCTTTAGGCAACAATGTGGAAGACACATGGAAAAATTTGTTGGCGGGTGTGAGCGGTGCTGCTGAAATCAAGAATTTTGACTCATCAAAATTCAAGACACATTTTGCCTGTGAGGTGAAAGACCTCAATATAATGGAATTGCTTGGCAAGGATGCCCGCAAGATGGACCGCTACACACAGTTGGCCATGGTATCTGCCATACAGGCTGTGACCGACAGCGGCATGGACCTGGAGCAAGTCGACAAAAATCGCATCGGGGTCATCTTTGGAGTGGGCATCGGCGGCATCAGCACCTTTGAGAACGAAGTGGGGTATTATGCCCTGCATAAGGAGGATGGTCCGAAGTTCAATCCCTTCTTCATCCCGAAGATGATTGCCGACATCGCTTCCGGACAGATTTCTATCCATTACGGTTTTCATGGACCCAACTATACCACTACATCAGCCTGTGCCTCATCAAGCAATGCCCTGGCCGACGCCTTCAACCTGATCCGTCTGGGCAAGGCCAACGCCATATTGGCAGGAGGTGCCGAGTCTGCCATCTGTGCATGCGGTGTCGGAGGATTCAACGCCATGAAGGCCCTCTCCACCCGCAACGACGACCCGCAACGCGCCTCACGCCCCTTCAGCAAGAGCCGCGACGGTTTCGTGATGGCCGAGGGAGCCGGTTGCCTGATTCTCGAGGAATTGGAGCATGCCAAGGCCCGTGGCGCCAAAATCTACGCTGAAATGGTGGGCGAGGGCATGAGTGCCGATGCCTATCACATCACCGCTTCCCACCCCGAAGGGCTGGGTGCCCGCCTGGTGATGGAAAATGCACTGGCCGATGCCGGTCTCCAACCTGAAGACATCGATTACATCAATGTACACGGCACATCAACCCATGTGGGTGACATCTCCGAAGCCAAGGCCATCAAGGAAGTGTTTGGCGATGTCGCCTACAAACTCAACATCAGCAGCACCAAGTCGATGACCGGTCACCTGCTGGGTGCTGCCGGTGCCGTGGAAGCCATGGTGACCCTGCTCGCAGTGAAGAACGACATCGTACCTCCGACAATCAACCACGACGAGGACGACAAGGACGAGGAGATTGACTACAATCTCAACTTCACCTTCAACAAGGCACAGCAGCGCACTGTCAGGGCTGCCCTGAGCAACACGTTTGGCTTCGGCGGCCACAATGCCTGTGTAGTATTCAAGAAATATGCTGAATAATATCATTGACAGGATAAGGCTCCCTTTCCGTAAGGAGAAGGAGCTTTATCTGTCTTTATACAAGATTCTGGGCTTCTTTCCCAACAACATCCAATACTACAAGCAGGCACTGATGCACAAGAGCATCATGCGGCGCGAGAAAGGGAAGCCTGTCAACAACGAACGCCTGGAGTTCCTCGGCGATGCCATTTTGGGTGCCGTCGTGGGACATATCGTATATATACACTTCGACGGCAAACGCGAGGGGTTCCTCACCAATACACGAAGCAAAATCGTGCAGCGTGAGACACTCAACAAACTTGCCCGCGAACTCGGCATCACCGACCTGATTCTCTCATCCGGACACACCTCCTCACACAACAGTTACCTCGGCGGCAATGCCTTTGAAGCCCTTGTTGGAGCCATCTATCTCGACAAAGGCTACAAAGCATGCATGCGATTTGTCGAGGAACGCATCCTGGGCCATTTCATCAACATCGACAAAGTGGCTTACAAGGAAGTGAATTTCAAAAGCAAGTTGATAGAGTGGAGTCAGAAAAATCGGGTAAATGTCGATTTTAAGGTGGTAGAGGAGAAAAAAGACGAGAGCGGCAGCCCGCTGTTCGTCTATCAAGTGTTCATTGAGGGCATCGAGGGTGGCACAGGCCGTGGCTACACCAAGAAGGAGAGCCAGCAGCAGGCTTCCAAGATCACTTTGGAGCGCCTCCGCCGCGAACCGCAGTTCATTGATGCCGTCTTCGCAGCAAAGACCAACCGCACGAAGATGGAGGAGATGCCGGTGCAGAACGTACCCGAGACCGAACCCGCTGATGATTTCCTCCTCACCCACCCCGATGAGAAGAATACATCACCCGACCGACACAAATCATCTTCAAAACAGCAAAAGGCCAACAAGTTTCCAAAAGAGCAGACCAGTAACGGCAGTGAAGAGCCAATCGATGAATTTGATTTGAGCGACATCACCGCCACACCTGCCATAGAGTCCCGGGAGGACATTATTGCTGCGGCAGAGGAAGCCGCCTTTGCTGAAGAGGCCAACCAACAATAGTATCAGCATGAGCATCACCAAGATAGTAGGACATATCTTCAAAAACCGTCAGCACAAACTCGAACGGCTCTACACCCCCCAGGCTGCCATCTTGCAGCAGGAGGTGCTGACACGGCTTTTGCAGAAAGCGAAGGATACGGAATATGGGGTGCGCCACCTTTTCGGCTCTACTCATGGCTATGAGGACTTCGTAGCCAACACTCCCCTGAACACCTACGAACAACTCAAACTCGACATCGACCGCATGCGGCATGGAGAAACCGACATCCTGTGGCCCGGACGTGTGAGATGGTTTGCCAAGTCTTCTGGAACCACCAGCGACAAGAGCAAGTTCATCCCTGTCAGCCAGGACGCTCTGGAACATATCCATTACGCCGGCAGTTTCGACACCATAGCGATGTATCTTCGCAACAATCCCAAGAGCCGCATGTTTGACGGCAAGTCGCTCATCCTCGGGGGTAGCCACCAACCCAACTACAACGCAAGCGACAGTTTGGTGGGTGACTTGAGCGCCATCCTCATAGAGAATATCAACCCACTGGCCAATCTGGCCAGGGTTCCCAAGAAAAAAACCGCCCTTCTCTCCGACTTCGAGGTGAAGCGCGACCGCATCGCACGCGAGACGATGCACAAAAACGTGACCAATATCTCTGGAGTACCCTCATGGATGCTCTCCGTGCTTACCCGCGTGCTTGATCTCACCGGAAAGAAGGACCTCAGCGAGGTGTGGCCCAACCTGGAGGTGTTCTTCCACGGCGGCGTGGCGTTCACACCCTACCGCCAGCAATACGAAGAGATCATCAGTTCTCCTAACATGCACTATATGGAGACCTACAATGCCAGCGAGGGCTTCTTCGGTCAGCAGGACGACCCCGCCGACCCTGCACTGCTCCTCATGCTCGACTACGACATCTTCTATGAGTTCATCCCCATGGAGGAATACGGCAAGGAACACCCCACTGTGGTGCCTCTCTCAGGTGTGGAAACAGGCAAGAACTATGCCATGGTCATCTCCACCTCCTCCGGTCTGTGGAGATACGTCATCGGCGACACCGTCATGTTCACGTCGAAAAACCCTTATAAATTCCTCATCACAGGGCGCACCAAACACTTCATCAATGCTTTCGGAGAAGAACTCATCATCGACAACGCTGAGAAGGGACTGGAGTATGCCTGCAAAAAAACAGGTGCCGAAGTGCTCGAATACACTGCCGCACCCGTCTTCATGGACGGAAGGGCCAAATGCCGGCATCAGTGGCTCATCGAATTTGCAAAGGAACCCGACAACATCCAGCAGTTTGCCGATTTCCTCGACCTGAAACTGCAGGAAATCAACAGCGACTATGAGGCCAAGCGCTATAAGGACATCACCCTCCAGCATCTTGAGGTGGTGAAGGCCAACCATGACCTGTTCAACCTCTGGCTGAAGACAAAAGGCAAACTCGGTGGTCAGCATAAAGTGCCGAGACTTTCCAACAACCGAACCATCATCAACGAACTGCTTCAACTCAACCAATGAGAATGAGACGGAACCACTTGCTGCTGTTGCTTGCTGCCACCATGGCGCTTGCCGGCTGTGCCAAAATGGGACAGCCCGACGGCGGATGGTATGATGAGACTCCTCCGCACGTCATCGCCACCATGCCGGCAGACCAGTCCACCAACATCAACACCAGCCGTGTCACCATCATTTTCGACGAGTATATCAAACTCGACAACCCTACTGAGAAAGTAGTCATCTCACCACCACAGTTGGAAGCACCCGACATCAAGAGCGGTGGCAACCGCATCATCGTCAATCTCAAGGATACCCTGATACCGAACACCACCTATACCATCGACTTCTCTGATGCCATCTCCGACAACAACGAAGGCAACCCGCTGGGCAACTATACCTACAGTTTCTCCACCGGTGACCGCATCGACACCCTGGAGGTGGCTGGAAATGTGGTGGAGGCTGAGAATATGGAACCTATCAAGGGTATTCTCGTGGGACTCTATTCCAACCTGGAGGACAGCGCTTTCACCACACAGCCGATGCAGCGCTTCGCCCGCACCGACAGCCGAGGACGATTCGTCATCAAGGGCGTGGCACCCAGCGAATACCGCATCTATGCCCTTCAGGATGCTGATGCCAACTTCATGTTCTCCCAAAAGAGTGAGAAACTGGCGTTCAACCACGACATCATCATACCGTCGTCCATGCCCGATGTCCGTCAGGATACCATCTGGAGCGATACCCTCCACATCAAGAGCATCGACCGGGTGGGCTATACACATTTCCTGCCCGACAACATCGTGCTGAGGGCATTCACAGAGGAGCAGACCGACCGATTCCTCAGTAAGTCGGACCGCACCAACCCAGAGCGAATCACCTTCTATTTCTCCTACGGCGACTCCATCCTGCCAAAGATTCGTGGACTCAACTTCAACAGCGATGATGCGTTCATCCTTGAGTCTTCTGAGCGGAGAGACACCCTAACCTATTGGCTGCGAGACTCTTTGCTCATCAACCAGGATACCCTGCGCATGGAGATGACCTACATGATGACCGACACCCTGGGCATGTTGAATGAAAATACCGACACCCTTGAACTCGTCCCCAAGGTATCCTATGAGCGCCGTATGAAGGAACTGCAGAAAGAGCGTGAGAAATGGGAGAAAGAGCAAGAGAAGAACAAGAAGAAAGGCAAGAATTATGAGACGGAGATGCCTGTTGAACCCCTTCCCATCAAGACACAACTTGTAGGCGATATGATGCCCGACTCCTATTTCTACTTCGAGTCGCCCACACCCATCCTCAGCGCAGACACCTCGCGCATACACCTGACAACCAAGGTCGACAGCATCGTCATCAACAAGCCTTATATATTGGCAGAGCGTACCATCATGGCCGACTCCATCCTGCCTGCCGCCCGACGTTTCTTTGTCCTCAGACCTGACAGTACAGGCAACCTTTGGACACAAGGCACCAGTTACAACCTCGAACTCGACTCCGCTGCCTTCACCGACATCTACGGCAATGTATCCAAAGCCGAGAAAAAAGCCATCAACGTGAAGAAAGAGGATGAATTCACCACCATCGTCTTCCATGTGAACAAAAGCGAGGATGTTCCATACGTGGGACAGTTGCTCGACAAATCCGAGCGTGTGGTGCGACAGGCCATCTCCAACACCGGGGACCTCACATTCAACTATGTGAAGACCGGGGAATACTATCTGCGCACCTTTGCCGACCGCAATGGCAATGGTGTGTGGGACACAGGAAAATTTGCCACAGACCTGCAGGCAGAGACCATGTGGTATTACCCAGAGAAACTCGAGTGCAAGGCGAAATGGCCTCTGGAGAAGACGTGGACTCCCACCATTACCACCGACCGCCTCAAACCTTCAGAGATTACCAAACAGAAACCTGAAAAGGAAAAGAAAATCAAAAATCAGAACATGGAGAGAGCCCAACGATTGGGCATCATCTATATTCCAAAAAATCATTGACATCATGCGAAAGACTGCCCTTCTCATCCTCTTGCTTGCGGCGTTCGTTCCTATGACGCTCAAAGCCCAGTGCCCACTGGAGAACACAGCATTCTCCTCGGGCGAGTTCCTGTCTTACAACCTCTACTTCAACTGGAAGTTTGTATGGGTGAAGGTGGGCTATGCCTCGCTCTCCACCGTTTCTTCCAAATACAAAGGCCAGCAGGCGTTCCGTAGCAGCCTCATCACCCGGGGCAACGGCAAACTCGATAAGTTCTTCGTCATGCGCGACACCCTCCAGGGCTATGTCACCCCCACCCTCTCGCCACTGTATTTCCGCAAAGGAGCAGTGGAGGGCGACCGCTATACGGTCGACGAGGTGTGGTATGACTACCCAGCAGGCAAATGCAAGTTGAAGATGCACCGCCTGAGAAACGACAAGACACACGCCAACAGCGAGAAGACCATGGACCAATGTGTCTACGACATGCTCAACATCTTCACCCGTGCACGCAATTTCGACCCCACAGGCTGGAAGAAAGGACACACCATCAAATTTCCTGTAGCCGACGGCGACGGTGTCACCGATGCCATCCTTCTTTTCAATGGCCGTGATAAGGTGAAAGGTGACAATGGGGTGACTTATAACTGTCTGAAACTGACCTACATGGAGTGGAGCAAACGGAAAAACAAATACCGTGAATACGCTACCTTCTTCGTCACCGATGACAAAAACCACGTACCTGTGCGCATCGACATCACCCTCAACTTCGGCAATGCCAAGGCTTTTGTCACCTCCATGAAGGGCACCCGCAACCCTCTCACCTCAGTGGTGAAGTGACGGAAACGAGGCAGGAAGTTGGAGAATTTTTAAGCCGTTCTATTTTTCCTCAGATATTCCGATGGGGTGTCGCCATACATCAATTTGAAATAATGGGCAAACTGCTTGGGAGACAGTCCCACTTTATCGGCAACCTCTGAGATATTGGTCCTGCCCTGGTCGAGCAGGCTCTTGCCACGTTTCAGTTTGATGATACGTATAAACTCCAGCGGAGATTTTCCCGTGATGGCCATCAGTTTTTTGTAGAGATGGCCACGGGTCATCCCCACAGCATTGCTGAGATGAACGACAGAGTAGTTGGTGTCGCTGATATTCTCCTCGATGTTGGCGATGACCTTGCTGATGAGTTCCTCATCGAGTGAACTCACCGTAATCTCACTGGGTTTGATTTCCACTCCTTCAGCCACCTTGGTATGTGTCTGCTGGCTCCATTCAAGAATCTTTCGGATACGCAACTTGAGTACCTCCAGACTGAAAGGCTTGGTGATATAATCAGCCACACCCTCCTTCAGTCCTTCTATGATGTTTTCCTCCCCGCTCTTCGCCGTAAGGAAGATGACTGGGATGTGCGAATACTTGATGTTGCCCTTGAGTTGCCGGAAGAGAGCCATACCGTCCATCACGGGCATCATGACATCACTCAACACGATGCTTATGTCGTCTTCCTTCGACAAGACTTGCAATGCCTCCTTTCCATTGGCCGCAACGAGCACGTGATATTCGTCCTCAAGGCTGCGCTGGAGGAAGAGTCGGGCATCTGTGTTGTCCTCTACCACCAGGAGGGTGGGTTGTCCGCTGGCCACTTCGGTCTCATCAACTGCAGCGACATCTTCTGATGCCTCCTGTTCTTCCACATCCGCAACTGCCTCCATCACCGGCAGCGACACTGTGAAGACGGTACCTTTGGGCTTGTTGTCGGCGACATCGATGCTGCCGCCCATCATCTTGACATATTGCTTCACAATATGCAGCCCCAATCCGCTGCCTTCCTGCTCCTGTCCGTGTGATTCCTGCACGAAGCGGTCGAAAACATGCCGTTTGTCCTTGATGCCAATACCTATGTCTGCCACGACGATGGCCATCGTCTGCTGTTGCTCCTTCTGTGTGACATCGAGCGTGACCGTCACGCTGCCACTGTCGGTGTTGTATTTGAAGGCATTGGACAGCAGGTTGGTGATGATACGGCGTAACTTTTCCTCATCGAAGTTGATCTCTATGGTTTCTTGCGGCAGTTGCAGATGCATCTGTATCTGCTTGCCCATGGCGTAATAGTCAAAACCTTGCACCGTCTGCCTCACAAAACTGACAATGTCGCCATGCTTGAGATTGAGTTTCTCCCTCCCCACATCCAGGCGCCGGAAGTCGAGCACCTGCAGGACGAGGTCATAAAGTTGTCTCGAGTTGCGCCATGCCACTTCCACTTCTGTGCGTATGGACGCCGGCAGATTGAGTTTGCGTATCTTCTCCAGAGGAGCCATCACCAGGGTAAGAGGTGTCTTGAGGTCGTGACCCACATTGGTGAAAAAGCGGATTTTCTCCTCTTCCATCTCATATTTCTTCAAGTTGACCTCCATCTGTTTCATGGATAACTCCCGTTGCTGTCTCCTGCGCATCGCCCTGATAAGATAGTATAGGATAGCGGCAAACAACAGCAGATAGAGAAGGATAGCCGGTTTCGACAGCGCGATGGGCGGTTTCACCCGGATGGGCAGTTCTGCAATCTCACTCTCCATTATACCAGGAAGTATGGCCTTCACTTGAAGCACATGGCTGCCAGATTTCAGAGATGTGAAATAGAACATATTGTTGGGGGCCGACAACCATTCCTTCTCGCCCTTGAAACGGTAGAGATATTTGATTTTGTGGCTGATGGCAGGTACCATGGCTGAGACGGCTACCCACAGCCGGTCATTGTGGTGGATGGTGAAGTCGGTAAAAGGTGCCAGTTCTCCATTGACCCAATAGTCGGTAAAGCGCAACTGAAGTTTGGGATTACAAATAGCGACATTTTCCGGCATAATGCGCACGTAGCCTGAGAAATTTCCAAGAAGTGCCATACCGTCGGTGGTGGTCAAAGCCGCATTGTTGGAGAAAATGACATTGTGCAGACCATCGTAATCAAAAAATGGATAGCAATGATAGGAGTTGGTTTGTCTGTCCGTGTTTTGTGTGGAGATGCAGGTCAGACCATTGTCTGTACTCGCCCATACGTTGTCGCCACTCCTTGCCAAAGCCCTGATGACATTGTGCGACAAGCCATCTTCGGTGGTGAGATGGGTGACCGCATCATCATTGGGATGAAGTATCCACACCCCGTTTCTGCTTCCCACCCACAAACGGTGCTCGCACATGATCAATGAGGTGATATACAATCCTTTCAGTTGGTCGAGTTGCTTGTTTTGGATAAACTGTTCCTTGGTGCAGTCGAAAGCGGAGACACCCATCGAGGTTCCGATATAGATAATATTGTGCAAGGAGTCGCTGGCGAGACACAAGATGCCATCAGAGGCGATTGATGAGTTGTCTGAAGTATATTTGAGGATTTTTCCTTCAGGAGTCACCTTGGCCACACCTTTATCCACTGTCGCCACCCACAGGTTGCCCTTGGTGTCGGGGGCCATCGCCTTGACATAATCCAAATCAGAACAGGAGTTGTGAACTGGAGAAAACCGTGAGCCGTCAAACATGGCGATTCCGTTGCCATAAGTGCCCACCATGAGCGTTCCATTGTCCAAGACAGCCAAAGAGGTGATGATGTTTGAGGGCAACTGTTTCTGAAGAACGGAGAAATGCCTCACCGTCCCGGTCCTCGTCTTCATCATCACGCCATCTCCGTCGAAACCTACCCAGAGATTGCCTTGGTGGTCTTCCACCAATGAACTTACATCCTCGTATTCGCCTGTGGACACGACATTGAAGGTGGGAGAGTTTAAGTCGGTCATGGCAACGCCAAGTTTGGAAGACCCCACCCACATGGTGTTGTTGGCATCAAGATACAGGCACGTGATATGGCTGCTCCTCGGCAGGAAAACGTTCACGTTTTTCATGTTGCTCCATACACCGTCCTGCAAAGAGAAAATAAAGATGCCCTCATTGGTCGTTCCCACCCAGAGGTTGCCATCGTTGTCCTCATGGATGACGTTGATCAGGACATTGCCCAACTGCTTCAGTTCGGGCAGTTGTTGCCACTGACGTGTCTTGAGCGAGAGGAGCCATTCCGAACCAGGAAGCGAGTGGGCCTGATACACCCACAGGTTCATGTTGTTGTCAAGAAACACACGGCTTTCCCTGTTGTATGTGCCCTTTGGAACCTGGGCAATGGGTATGAGCCGTCTCTCTTTCTGAGCCACCTCATAAATTTTGTAATCGGAAGTGACAACGACAGTTGTGCCATTCTTCTCTATGATGTGTGAGATGGGCGACTTGCTGTAGTTGTCGATCTGAAGAAGTTTGTGTTGGGAGTAATCATAATTGAAAAGTCCGTAGTCGGTAGACACCCAAAGGTTGTGCCTGTCATCCACATACAGCAATTTCGCCGTTCCCTTCACACCGAGCCGCTTCAGTCTGTCCTGACCGTCTTTCTGCCAGTTCGCTGTCTTGCGGTCGTAGGTGAAGAACTCACCCAAACAGGTCATCCACAGGACAGAGTCGCCTGTCTCCCTGATGGAAGACACATCGTTGGAACGCCCTCCTGACTCCAGAGGTAAGTAGTTGCTGAAACGATAGCCGTCATAGCGACTGATGCCGTTGATGGTGGACACCCAAATGTATCCGTGACTGTCACGAACGACATCCCTCACGAAATTGTCTGCCAGGCCGTTCTTCACATTCAATGTCTGAAAGACGTAATTGGAGGCAGAGCACGTGAGCAGGGGTACAAGGACCAGAAAAAGGGTCAGATAGCGAAATTTCATCATTATTTTTGTAGTTGACCTAACAAAAATAATCAAAAAAGATGATTGTGGAAACACATATGGCAATTATTTGGTAGGCAGATGGCATTTTTCACCTCCACACTTCCGGTTTGTATCCAAATACCACCTGAATGTATTGGCAGAACAAACCAAGATATATGAAATACAATTAGGAAGGATACTATAGCAATAAATAGATAAATTTGCAACTGTTTTAATGGATTTCCAAGAATTCTATATATATGTGGTCATCTATCAAGAACAGCGGCCACAATCTTAAAAGAAAGGGTAGAAACCCTCATTTCTATTAAAAAAGTTTGGTTTTTATAAATTGACACCAGGGGATTCGTGACGAATCGAACAAGTATCAAGTAAGATATCAGGGACACGGTTGAACGCCGTGCCCCTGATTTTTTATGGGAATCAAAAGGAATCACAAGGAATCAGAATTAAGAACAATTTGGCAATGAGCGGGGCTATGCCGACAAGTATGCCACCGACGGGCACACCGTATGCCGCCGATGGGCACACCGTATGCCGCCGATGGGCGCCCCATCACCAAGGTGGGCATCGCCTTCTCCTCCAAGGACCGCAACATCACGGAATGGCGGTGCGACTTGTAGGGACGCGATGTATCGCGTCCGAAAGCCAAAAATGAGGAAAATGTAGGGAGCGCGGGCGTCCCCACCCGCTATTGATGCGGACGGGGACGTCCGCGCTCCTGGATGAAACAAAAAATGACGGCTTGTGGAATACTTTTTCTCAGATATGTTGGTAACTATGATTACCTCATACACCTAACGAAGGGTAGTTTTCCATAGGCGATGATGCTCTGCTTTTTATAATACTTTGGTTTTTAGATGTTTACAATTTATCCTTATTTGCTTATTTTCCATAGGCAACTGACAGAACTATCGAAAAAAAAACATAACTTTGCATCTGAGAATCAATGGTTATGCATTCGAAGTCTTTATACATATTCATTATAGGCATTCTGATGATTGCGTGCAGTCAGTCACAGAAGGGAGCCGATTCGCAGACAGCAAAAAGATGCTTGGCGGAGGCAGAGACAGCATTGGCCAACGACAGCACCCATTTGGGTGAGACCTTATTACGGAAAACCATCCATTTAGCAGAAGTGTCTGAGGATTGGCACACCTGTTATATCGCAAACCAACGGTTGGCGGAAGCACTGTCACAGAGCAATCCCGAGGAGGCATTGCGGCTGATGAAGAAAGCCCTGGCCATCTATGAACAGCATCCTGACGATGAACGAAACCATGTCATCCTGATCGACTATGCTGGTACATACGCCGCACAAGTGGCTTTCACTAAAGAGGAATCCTTCGATGAAGCACTTGAGTTCATCAACAAAGCATACGCTATTGCTGAGAAAAACCAGATGACCGACCTGATGTGCCAGACGCTCACCAGTCTCGCAAACGTCGCATGGGCAAAGGAAGACTATCGTCTGGCTCTCGACTATGCCCGTCATGCAGAATCTTTGGCAACAGACCACTTGCGACCCGGTACGCTACAGGTTCTCGCTCGCAGTTATCTCAGTCTCAATATGCTCGATTCGGCAGAAACGGCCTATCGGCAGATTGAGCCCGGAGACGATGTCCATTTGGCATACATCGTCCAGAGCAGTCTTGCCAAAATTGCACTTCAACGGATGAATGCCAAACAGGTGGAAGACGATATTGAGGAAGCCTTCGAAAAAATAGAAGACTTCTATTACAAGGCACTTGAACAGAAGGATTTATACTACCAGGAGACACTGAGACAGGAAAAGGCAAATCAGCAACTTGAATACCGTTCCCGATTATATGCCCGTACCCTTATGATTGTCATCATTGCGGCAGTAATCATCCTCCTCGCGGTTATATTGGCTCTCCGATACCGCATCCGCATGCTTCATCATCAGCGGGAATTCGAGCAATCGAAATTGGAAAACGAACTGTTTATGCAGGAACAGGAGAAGCATCGACTCCAGCAGGAGGCAGAACATCAGAAGAACCAATTGCACCAGGCGAACGAAGTGGTGGCATTCTTGCAGAACTTCATCCTTGAACGTACGGAGGTGATGAAGAAACTGAACCAAAGAGGCGATTCGCTCATCACCCTCAAAACACATGAATGGAGCGAGATAGAACGCACGCTCAACGCCATCGACAATGACCGTTTTGCCTATATCCGTGAGCAACACCCTGACATGCAGGAAGATGACATACGCCTGTGCATCCTCACGCGACTCGGCATTAGCAACCGCACCATCGGCAACATCTACTGTATCACTGTCTCAGCCGTCCAGCATCGTAAACTCAAGTTGAAGAAGGATGTCTTCGGAGAAACCAATCCAGACATCACGCTGGAACAGGTAATCAATAGCAAATAATAACCAAAAAAACATACATTTTATTTTAATAACAAAGACCATGAAGGGAAAACTGATTATCATATTGATGTCGCTTATGACATTCGCAACATCAAGGGCACAGGATGATAACGTCTTGTCTTGCCCCGATGACAACCACCCCCATGCCATCGACCTCGGACTGCCCTCCGGCACAAAGTGGGCGTGTTGCAACGTGGGGGCTGACATCCCAGAGGGATCGGGTGGTTACTACTCCTGGGGGGAGACAAGCGAAAAACCGATTTACTCTCCAGAGACTTACCTATATGTCAATGATGGCTATTTTTATGACTTTCTCGGCATCGACATCGCAGGCTCAACGTATGATGTAGCCCATAAAAAATGGGGCAGCCCATGGATGATGCCGTCAGCTGCCCAAAGCGAGGAACTGGTCAACGTCTGCACCTATCTATGGACAAGTTTGAATGGCGTCATCGGCGGGAAATTCACAGGCCCCAACGGCAACAGCATCTTCCTGCCTGCTGCCGGCTATCACTGTGATTACAATTTCATTGACTATGGCGAGGTGGGCATCTATTGGTCTTCCACACAGGTAGGCTATACCTATGCCACCTCCTTCCAGTTCTGGAAGGCTTATCCAGACATTTACCAGTACTACGACCGCTATCTCGGTCGCAACATCCGACCTGTTGCAGTAGCACTGCCGGTTTTAGATGATTACCGCACGATGGTAAAAGATGGCAAGGTGTGGAAGGTTGGATTCTATGGCTCAGGCAATCCTGTGCAGCACGTCGAGTACTTCTACTTCGATGGTGACACCATCATCGACGGGAAAGCCTGCAAGCAGATGATGTGTCAGCAGTATCGCAACCTGGATGCTTCAGATGACGCTTATAGTTCACAACTTCCCTCTTTGAGTTACGTTGGAGCATGGTATGAAGAGGACAAGAAAGTTTACACTTACGACACGACAAACAAGCAATTCATACTGATGTACGACTTCTCCGTTGGCGCCAATGACACCCTGCTGATAAATCAAGATGATTATTATTTGATAGGGCCAAGGCAGACAGGAGGATTAAAAGGCTTTAAGGGTGTTTATAGAGATGTTTGGTGGTTGGCAGAAGAAGGTCCAATCTACAGTCCATCTTGGCTGGAAGGTGTAGGAAGTATTGATGGCCCGACAATCAACGTCTATTCTGGGTATGTAGACCCTCTGCGTTTCCTCATGTCATGTACCGTTGATGATGAAGTCATCTACTTCAATGACGAATATGAGGATGGAGCCACCCCAGAGGAGATGAATGCCAACAAGCAACGTTTCGACTTCACCCATACCATCAAGACAAAGCCCAAAGCACCGAGTATGGGAGGGGAAGAAAGGACAAAGGGAGTCGAGTCAACGGATTTGCAGTCGCTATATGGTGAATACAGCCAACAACAGTTAAGCATCCACCTCGACCCACTCGACGAAACCTACGTGATTTGCATTACAAACGAATCAAACGAAATCGTCTATGAGAAAACTGTCAATACAGTTGATATTGTAGGCCTCAACATTGACATCTCCACTTATGCAAAAGGTCGTTATACGGCAACGGTGGAGAATAGCAATGAATCATTCGTTGGAGAATTCGAAGTGCAAACCACTGGAATTGAAACCATAAGAAACAAAAAGGAAGATGTAAAAACTTATATCTACAATCTCCAAGGTCAACGAATCCGTTCCTTGCAGAAAGGGTTGAACATTGTCAATGGACAAAAAATATATGTAAAGTGACACCTCGTCTCTTATGACCTAGGTCATCAACTACACTACAAAACCGAAAAGAAGTGGGATGTAGGGAAAATGAAAAAGTATATAGTGAATAATGAATAATTAACATATTAGAATAATATGAAAAAACAATTTCTATTTCTTGTGCATGACTTGCGATGCGGCAGATAGGGACACGATCATTTTAAACTAAACAAAAACGGTTATGAAAAGGATATTGATGACATCACTGATCTTGACTTTCGCTATGACTGCGGCCATGGCAGGAGATGGCACTGGCCAGCCGCTGCTGCAGAAGGGAAAGGTATGGAACTACGACTACACCTACGTCGACATCAGTTTCCAAAGGCACCATGGCAGTGCCATTTATCGGACAGAGGGTGACACAATCATCGACGGACGGCGGCTGTTCAGAATGTGCCTCAGCAACTCCGAAAAGGAGGGGCAGGTGTTCAGACAGTTGTGGGACGAGAAGGACGGAAAGGTGTATACCTGCGATGACAATGGACGGACAGCAGACCTTGTCTACGACTTCACGCTCTCAGCAGGAGATGACGCGCCCGACCATACCGTCAGCGCTTTTTTCCCGGATGGTTTCAAGGTGGTGTCTTCGGACAGCATCCTCGTCCGTGGCATCCTGCGCAAGCGCCTTGTACTCACCAACCCCGGGCATAATGAAAAAGTGGTATGGGTGGAGGGTATCGGCGGAACCAAAGGCCTTGATGAACCCATCATGCGCATGGTGGGCGACGGCAGGGAGTACACCCTGCTCTCCTGCTATCTGGATGATGAATGCATCTTTGAGAAGGAGGATTCCGATGCTCCACCATATCGGCAAGACCCATACACCGACATACTTGCCGAGGACTTGCCTGTTTCGGATACAAAGAGCAGCGGCTGTACATCGCATTCACGAGGTTATGGTGGTGAGTCCCAGCCGACACCGACAATCATTCTGGAAAAAGAAGGCAACATCTTGTCGGTGCAAGTGCTTAACTTTGTAAGTAACTGCGCCACATCTGACTTCGAGGTGAAGTCAAGCATCTATGAAGGCAGTAGTGATTCGCCTTGTTCTTTGCAAGTCAAAGTGACTCCCGTCACTGGTGATGAACTTGCGGACTGCATTTGTCAATTCAATGTGTCGTTCACCATACACGACGTGGAACAAAACACTTTCTATCTGGATTGCTGGTGGTATAAAGGGTTGGTCGAACTGATGGAAGGAGAACCGTTGGTACTGGCCGATGTATATGAAGACGCAACCATCGAAGGCATGAATTACACCCTGCGGAAAGCCTTCCATCAAGCCACGGTGGCAAAGAGCGACTGGGCTGGAGAACTACATATCCCTTCGGAACTGACTTATGAAGGGCAGACATATACCGTGACGAGCATAGATGCAGATGCGTTCAGAGACAATACGGCCCTGACCAAGGTGATGATTCCACAGACAGTCAAAAGCATGGGCTTCGACGTGGAATATGGATTCTATCGTAATCTGTTCGTCGGATGTACGGCATTGGAAAAGATAGAGGTAGAAGAGGGAAATCCTGTTTTAAGTGCCGTCGACGGTGTGTTGTTCAACAAGGAGAAGACGAGACTTTATGCTTATCCTATCGCAGCCAGCCGCACTTCCTACACAGTACCGGAAGGCGTGACTTGGATAGAGGGAGAGGCTTTTGCCTATAACCCTCATCTTGTAAAGGTCTCGCTTCCCGATGATGTGACAGACTTGGGCTTTTCCGCTTTTTATGGATGCACAAACTTGGAAGAGGTGAGACTGTCATCCGGGCTTAAGATATTGGCAGGATGGCTGTTCGGAAACTGTTTGCATCTGAAGTCGGTTACGATACCTCAGGGCGTCACCTTTCTTGGCGTCAGATTATTTTCCGGTTGTTCCAGTCTTACTTCTGTAGTGATGCCTGAAAGTGTCACTTCGACAGATGATGCCATTTTCGAGAACTGTACATCCCTGAAGAACGTTACTCTGTCATCAAATCTGGATAGAATCAACTATCAATTGTTTCTCAACTGTGTTAGTATGAACGAAATACAAATACCAAAAGGTGTGTCCTGGGTGTTCTCCAATGCCTTCCAAAATTGTTCGGCCTTGAAGACGCTGGACCTGCCGGAAAGTGTTTGCCGTTTAGGAGGCTCGGCATTCTCAGGCTGCAAATTGGATTCCCTGTTGATCAGGGGAATCATTGATTCCTATTGGGTCTCAGATGAATTGTTCCATGACATGGGTATACAGACAAAAATCTATGTGCAACCATCAGAAGTGGAGAAATTCCAAAAAATCTATAAGGGAACTGTCTATCCTTTGACAGACCAGATGAATGGTATTTCTTACACTCTCAGTCCTGTCAGCAACTCGTCTGAACTTTTTGACCTTCAGGGACGTCGCCTGATGGGAACACCACAAAAGGGAGTTTATATCCAAAACGGCAGGAAATACGTGAAATAGTTCATAGTTCATAGTGCATAGTTCATAGTTAATGATGAAATCGACAATTCAATCATTCCCATGATTTCTATGTCTGAATACATAATATAAAGTTCATAGGTATGAGAAATCATATACTTCTTTTTGTTGCATTCCTTCCGTTCATAGCCATGGCGCAGGATGACTATGAGCCTTTCCTCGTAGAAGGAAAGGTGTGGTATTATGAAACCATACGTCAGCAAACCCAGAATGTAATTGGTAAGTATTTTATAGACGGAGACACGCTGATTGCTGGTAAAAACTGTAAAAAATTGATGAGCGAATGGCCTGACACTGCCCCATACTCCATTGGTGCCCTTTATGAGGAAGAGAAAAAGGTGTGGATGTTCAGTTTCAGCAACCCCCAGGGCTCAGGGAAGGAGCCTGTTGCCCGACTGCTCTATGATTTCGGCTGCAAGGAGGGCGATGTGATGGAGGTCAACCTGGTGGCGTATGGGGAAATGATGTTAAAGGTGGAAAAGATAGAGACGGTGTATAGTTTCACACGCCCGCGCCGACTCTTTACACTGATTGACGTATCAGAAAAGAACAGGCATTCTGAACCAGCTTATTGGTTGGAGGGAGTGGGTTCGCGACGGGATATGTTCAGTTTATGGCGTATAACGCCAGGTGCGGTCTTTGTGTCCTGTGAGATAGACGGCAGGCAGGTCGCCAACCAAAGCTCTTTCGGTCCCGCTGCCATCATAACAGACATTCAAGATGTCTCCCTCCCATCTGCCAGCAGTCCCATCCACGACCTCCTGGGCCGGCTTCTGAAGGGAACGCCTCAGAAGGGGATTTATATCAAAAACGGCAGGAAATACGTGAAGTAGTTCATAGTTCATAATTCATGGTTTATATGAAGACAAATGTATTGACCTTTGCATTGGTGTTGATGTCACTCACTGCCAATGCCCAACAGAAAGCGAAGACGTTTTCCATCACACCGAAGGCAGGTATTACAGCAAGCAGTTTCTCAGGGAATATGTGGGCAACAATCTCATACGTCATTATTCCGGAAGGTCATTATAACATGTATTATGATGGTATATATGGATCCCAACCAGTCGATGAAAGCACGTTGATTCGGGCTGGAGCCATGGGTTTCGGCGACATCAAGAACAAAGTGGGCTTCACCATAGGAGCAGAGGGGCAGTACCAATTCACGTCTGTTGTCGGCCTCTCTCTCGGTGCCTTCTATACACAAGAGGGAGCCGCCTACAATACCAAGGGGCATTACTCGGATTTCGACGGTGTGAAGGTCAGCATCAAAGATGATTTGAAAATCCATCTCAACTGCATCACCGTGCCAGTCCTGGCCAATGTATATGTGTGGAAAGGCCTTGCCCTCAAAGCCGGCTTGCAACCGGAGTTTGCCATTGGGAAAAAGACCAAGGGTGATGTGACGATAGATTTTGAAAGACAGGCATTCAAGGCTGTGTCTTCAGATGCCGACATCAAGTCATTCTCCCTTTCCCTTCCCATAGGCATGAGTTATGAATACAAGCATGTGGTGGCAGACCTCAGATACTCTTTTGGACTGACCGACCTGCATAAAAACAAAGATGAAGGCATTGGCGGGAACTCCTCCGCCCACAACCGTGTGCTGACTTTCACACTTGGATACAAGTTCCCGTAATCTGAAGAGGACGGAGAATCAAGGGACTGTCCCCATGATTTTATTCGATGGTTTGTATAAGTCATGGAATTATATTAATTATCCGATTAAAAACCCACGTTGATTTATCAGTTATGAATAAAATTATAGTTCTTTGCTCATTTTTACTGATTTGTATAATATTTATTGCATGTCAGGAGCCTGCAGTTTGTACGTTTCGGCTTGAGTTCGTAAATAATTCTCAGGATACGGTTGGCTATTCTGTTTATGCACATAAAAAATACACAAATAACGATGATGTGTGTTATATTATTAGTGGCAATTCTATTGCCCCTATGTGTTCTTCCATAGGATTCGCTCAACATTACGGATCTGATGACTCGTGGAGCAGCTTCTTTAAAGAGAAAGGAATTGACACTTTATACATTTATATCGCGAAAGAAGTGATGGAGGCAAAAGGTCAGAAATGCAAATTGCCTGAAATAGACTCCAATATACTTAAAACTTACAAATATTATGCGGGAAATACAGATTTGACACATATGGTATCACCAACTATCACATATCCATAAACGCTATCGCTTTGTTTAGGGTACATCTATTAATTCATAAATTCGAGTGGAAGCTGTTCCGTGAAATCGCAGGGACAGGTTTTTGCAGAAATCGCAGGGACAGGTTTGAAGTGAACCCAGAAAGTTGGACACAACTTAACGGTTCAAGATGAAGAAAGAATTTAGTGTAGAAGAAAAGTTGGAGGCAATATCGTTTGTGTTCCAAGGTGAGACAGCCCGTTCCGTATCTAACCGGTTGCATTTAGGT
>JAEEGL014496820.1_pt1 | contig 43020 bp, 44 predicted proteins | sample 9134231 | NCBI WGS metagenome assembly JAEEGL01 (sample SAMN16246548, study PRJNA631951) | gut metagenome | biome: gut microbiome; feature: rumen; material: fiber-attached | host: Bos | place: Iran: Karaj | collected 2018-10 | reverse complement strand
GGTGCTAAAAAAAGACCATTCTATAGATTAGTAGCTGCTGATTCAAGAAGTCCTAGAGATGGTAAATTTATTGAAACTTTAGGAACTTATAATCCATTAGATGGACAAGTAGATATTAAAGAAGAAGAAACTTTAAAATGGTTAAGAACAGGAGCTATTCCTACAGATACTGCTAGAAACTTACTATCTAGAGTAGGTATTATGGAAAAATTCCATGTTGAAAAAAATAGTAAAAAAGAGAGTAAATAATTATGAGTTTAGTTGAATTAACAGAAATGATTATTAAATCTTTAGTTAGTGATCCTGATTCTGTTTCAGTTAAAGAATTTGAAGAAGAAGATGGAATCTTAATTGAAGTAGTAGTTAATGAAGAAGAAGCTGGTGCTATTATTGGTAAATCTGGTAAGATTGCTAATTCTATAAGAACTATAGTACAAGCTAGTTCTAATTTAAAAGATAGAAAGAAAGTTAAAATAAACATTACAACATTGTAATGTTTATTTTTTGTTTAAAAATTGGACAAAATAGGGGTTTTATGCTAATATATAAGGCATTAAAAAGGGGGAAAACTATATGTCAAAGAGAATGAAAGACTTTATTACTTTTATTCCATTTGGTGTATCTATTAGTGCTTTTTTATTGTATTTAAGGTATTTTTTACAAGTTAAATTACATGAAAAAATAGTAGTTACAGGTTTAATACTTGGATATGCTAATAGATTTAGAAGTATAGCAATATTTTCTGCTATTATAGGAATAATATTATTAATAGTTACATCTTTGATATATTATTTCACAGGTAATAGAATTATTACTAGACCTTCACTACAAGATATAAAAGTATCTTTATTAAAATATAAGTCTAATATTACGACTGCTATTAATTTAATAACTATATTATTATGTATTATATTAATTTTATTATTTGGTTTACAAATAAATAAGCAAAGTAATATTAATAAACAAAACTTAAATATAAAAGCAGTAGAGCTAACTAAGTAGTTCTACTGCTTTTTTATAACTTTCAATTTCTAAATTATAATTATCTTCTTTAATATCTTTGTTTAATATTCTTTTAAGATAATCTTGCATAAAGTATGGATTTCTTATAAGAAGGGGACCAATTAAATAAGTTCCAATAAAGTTTTTATATATAACTCCATATTTATTATCATTATTATATAAGAAATTCTTTTCATTAGATATTATTTGACCTCTATGGTTTTCAAATCCAATAATATTATTTTTACTTATAGTACACTTATAATTAATATCATTTACTATTCTAGATTCATTATAAACAGTATAGTAATCTAATATATCTAGAGCATCTATTTTCTTATCTCCTTTTTGAATATATTTACCAAAAAGTTCAATAGAGTTACCAGTTGCTAGTAAGAATTTATTACTATCTATATATTTTTTTATATCATCTTTATATTCTTTTAAATAATCTAATGCTATTAATAGATTATCATCAGTAGATGATCCAAAATAAACTAAATCATATTTACCAAAGTTAATAATATCACCTAAAGAAATATAATCTATATTTACTTTAACGCCTTGATTAGTTAATCTTTCATTTAATGCTTTAATATTACCACTATCACCATAAAGGTTTAGTAAATCATAATATATATAACCTATATTCATTATTTACCTCCTTTAGTTTCTTTTATAAATGGATCTACATAGTCAAAGTTAAGTATTCCATATATATTACCACTAGTTTTAGTTTCTATTACAGCTTTCATACCATCAGTATTTTCCATTATAATAATATTTTTTTCATCAAAACCAGCGTATTTAATTCTAACAGCTATATCATATCTATAAGGACCTGCACATATTATTTTATCTACATTATTATTTTTTAATATTTCAAAATTAATATCCCATAACCAAGATAAATCAAAGTGATTATATCTTCTAGAGATTTGTCTAAGACCTATTACTAAAGTCTTTTCAGAATCATCTTTTAATACATGTAATAAATTTAAATTATAAGTAGTATTATTTTCTGCTTTACAATTTAAAATAGTATATTTTCTATTATTAACAGTATATTCATTAAATAATTTTTTTAAAGTTTTATCTGAATTTAGTGCTTTAACTATTTGTTCAGTACTTAAATTAATTAATTTGCATACAGAATAAGTACATACAATATTATATAAATTAAATAGGGTATCATTATCTATATCTATTTTTACATCTTCATTAATAGTAATAGTATTATCTTTAATACTAGTAATTTCATAGTTTATTTTACCTCTATCAAAATCACATTTAGGACACTCAAAGTCTCCAACTGATGAATAATGATAATAATCATAAACTAATTTAGTATGACATTTAGGACAATATGCATTATCTTTTACATCATCTAATTCTTTAAAACTATACTGATTTTTATCTATACCATAATAAACAATTTTACCATCAAAATGATCTTCAAATCTCTTTAATAGAGGATCATCTGCATTTAATACTAAAGAGTCACTATTTAATCCTTTACATATTTCATTAAATACTTCTTCATAACTACCTTGTCTTGGAGGTTGATCTCTTGTAATACTATTAACTGCTATTACATTAGCTTTAATATATTTAGTTACATATTTTAAATATCTTTCATCTACTTCTAAAACTAATGCATCTGCATTTATTTTTTTACCTTTAGTTTCTTTTATAATAGCAGTAGTAACTCCATCTAATAGATTAGAACCTAAATCATTATGAACTACTTTCATTTTATTTTTTCTTAAAGTATCAGTAATATATTTAGTAGTACTACCTTTACCAGAAGAACCTGTAACTATAATTATTAGTCCAGGGTATTTTAATTTATTTAAATAGTTAGAAAATAGTTTTAAAACCATTCTTCCAGGAAAACTACTTGCATTATATTTAAATATATTTTCAACAAATATTATTGCCTTACCAATAAATGTTCCTATCATATTAATCACCTATTAAAATTATAACATATTTTAAGTTGTATTTTAATTATTTTTATAGTAAAATATTCAAAGAAAAGAGGGCGTAAATTATGGGAAGAGCTTATGAAGTAAGAAAAGCTGCTATTCAAAAAAATGGAGCTGCTAAAGCTAAAATTTATTCGAACTTTGCAAAAGAAATATATATAGCTGCTAAAAATGGTGGTACTAGTATAGAAGCTAATGATAAATTAAAACAATTAGTAGAAAAAGCAAAAAGAAGTCAAGTACCTAGCGATATTATAAATAGAGCTATTGATAAAGTTAATTCAGGTGTTGATGAAAACTATCAAAGTTTAAGATATGAAGGATTTGGTCCTGGTGCATCTAATTTAATAGTAGACTGTTTAACAGACAATGTTAATAGAACTGTTGGTATGGTTAGACCTGCATTTACTAAATGTAATGGTAAATTAGGTGTAGAAAACTCAGTATCACATTTCTATGAAAACTTAGCTATATTTGCTGTTAAAGGATATACTGAAGAAGAATTATTAGATCTACTTATGGAACAAGGAGCAGATATTAAAGATATAGAATCTGATGGAGATACTATTGTTATAACTGGAGATGCTAAAGAATATAATAATATTAAAAAAGCATTACTAGCTATTAATCCTAATATAGAATTAGAAGTAGATGAAGTATCAATGGTTTCTTTAGATAAAGTTAAACTTGAAGGTGAAGACCTAGAAATGTTTAATAAACTACTAAATATGTTAGATGAAATAGAAGATGTACAAAATGTATATCACAATGTAGAATTATAGGAAGATTTATCTTCCTTTTTATTTTTGACAAATTGTGCTATAATTATTATAGAGGAATAGTCTTATGGGAAAAAGAAGAAAAAGAATTAGATTTGATCGTATTTTCTTATGCCTAGTATTTTTAGTAGGTTTTATTTTCTTGGTTAGATTTACTGTATATACAGTATTAAATATTAATGTATATAATGCTGCTAAGAAAGATAATACTATTAAAGTTCATAATAAGACTATTAATATTTGGAAGAAAACAATATTATATATTAATGAGAATATGGATGATGTAAATGTTAAATATGGTAATTATACTATTACTATGGATTCGTCATATTTAAAAAGAAATATGAATATTAAACCAAGTATTGAGATGAAAAAGATATCTAAAGGTGATTTTAATAAACAAAGAGGTTTAGTTGTAAATAATAATAATTTATCTGAGGTTGCTACTAAAATTAAATTTAAATTACCATATTTAATATATAAGAACGGATATATAGATTTATATGGTATAGATGAAGAAGGACACTATAATTTATTAGAGTCTAAAAATAAAGTAGATAAATATTATACTTTAAATATGTATGACAATTATAATAGTTATTTTATTACATATGTTAAATTAGATGAAATAAAAGTTCCTCAAAATTATGTATTAAATGTAGAAGACACTAAAGAAATAGATATAGAGTATAAACCTAATAATGCTACTAATAAAAAGATAAAAATATATGGATATGATAAAGACATCATATCAGTAGAAAATAATGTAATTACTGCCTTAAAAGAGGGTAAAACAACTATTAAAATTAAAGGCGAAGATATGGCTTTTGCTAAGATTAAAGTAACTGTTAATAAGAAGAAGGAAGAAAAACCAAAGAAAGAAGAAGTAAAGGAAGAAGAAAAACCTACAGTTACTAAGGGTGATGATGGAATCTATTATATAGATGGAATAATGATTGTTAATAAAACATATCCACTTCCTAGTTCATATAATCCAGGTAAATTATTAGATGTATTTATGGATGCATATAGAGAAATGATAGAAGCTGCTTCATCTGATGGAATTAAGTTATGGATTCAATCAGGATATAGATCATATGATTATCAAGTAGGTTTATATGATATGTATGTTAGACAAGATGGAAAAGAAAAAGCAGATACATATTCAGCAAGACCTGGTTATTCAGAACATCAATCAGGATTAGCTGCTGATATTAATAATCCATCTAGTTCATTTAATGGAACAAAAGAAGCTCTTTGGTTAAAAGAAAACTGCTATAAATATGGATTTGTTATTAGATTCCCAGAAGGTGAAGAATCTTATACTGGATATAAATATGAATCATGGCATGTTAGATATGTTGGTAAAGAAATAGCACAAAAGATTCATGATGCCGGAGATATATCTTTAGAGCATTATTATGGTATAGAAAGTAAATATTTAGATTAATGTAAACTCTTGTCAAAAATAGAATCAATTAATTGATTCTATTTTTTTTACTTTTTATAATTAAAATAGGTGATATATATGAGTATATTTAGTGTTATTTCTATTATTGAATTACTTGTTTTAGTAATAGTTTTATTATGTATTATTTTATTAATAAAATTAGTTATTAATAGAAAAAAGATGAATAAATTAGATGCCGAATTATCTCATATTAGAAATTTTAATAATCTTGTAAATGATGAAAAGTATTTAGAAATGACTTTACCATTTAATCCATTAATATAAAAAGTAATTGTTATAATTACTTTTTTTGTGATATAATTTTATATAGTAGAGGTGACATTAATGTATTTACTTGCAAAAACTGTTTTATGTATAACAGCAGGTTTCTTAGTATCTTTAGTATTAGGATTAATAATAGTACCATTTTTAAGAAGAAAGAAAATGGGACAAGTAACTAGTAAGTATGTAAAGGAACATGAATCAAAAGCAGGGACTCCTGTTATGGGTGGAATAATATTTATATTTTCTACTATATTGGTTTTGGTATTACTACTTCTTACTAAAAAGATAACTTATACATCTAATCTAACAATAGTATTATTTGTATTTTTATCTTATGCATTATTAGGTTTTATTGATGATTATAGAATAATCAAATATAAATCTAATGAAAAAGGATTAACAAGACTTCAAAAGTTTATAGGACAAGTTATAATAGCAGTAATATTCTTCTTATTATATATAAGAACAGGTATGAATCCTACAATAGAAATATATTTATTTGATATAAAATTAAATCTTGGTATATTCTATGTAATATTTATATTATTTATGTTAGTAGGGGCATCTAATGCTGTTAATATTACAGATGGTCTTGATGGATTAGCTGGTGGATTATCTGTTATAGCATTTATAGTATATGGAATGATAGCTTGGAATACAGGATGGCTTGAAGGTTATGATAATTTAGCAATATTCTGTTTTATATTAGTAGGATCTTTACTAGGATTCTTAGTATTTAATTCATATCCTGCTAAAGTATTTATGGGGGATACTGGATCACTTGCATTAGGAGCAACACTTGCAACAATATCTATATTAACTCATAGAGAATTATCATTAGCAATAGTTGGTGGTGTATTTGTAATAGAAACATTAACAGTTATAATTCAAATAGCATCAGTTAAATTAACTGGTAAAAGGGTATTTCCAAAAACTCCAATACATCATTCATTCCAAATAAAAGGATGGCAAGAACCAAATATAGTTAAGTTATTCTATGTAGTAGGTTTCTTACTAGGAATGGTTGGTATATTATATGGAGTATGGTTTTAGAAAGGATTTAAAAAATGGCTAAAGAAGTAAAAAAAGAAGTAAAAAAAGAAGAAGTAAAAGAAGAAAAAGTTGTTAAAGAAGAACCTGAAAAGAAAGAAGAAAAGTTAACTAAAAAAGATATAAAGATTAAAGCTGAAGAAGGTATGACTTTAGATGAAATCAAAAAAGAGAATAGAAAGATTAAAAGAAGAAGTTCTGCTAATAGATTCTTTGCTACTTTATTCTTATTAATTTTATTCTTTATTTTTGGTGTAGTAACTGGTGTTTACTTAGCAGATAAATATGATGTTACATTATTTGATAAAGATGGAAAAGAAATAAAAGTTACTAGTGATAAAAAAGATGATATTAAAGCAGAAGAATGTACAATTATTAATTGTGAAAAAATAGTATTCTCTGGAGTATATACAGGATCTGTATATGAAAAAGAAGAAGGTAGTAGTAAATTAACTGTATCTTTAGAATTAGATGAAAATGGATATGCTACATTAAAATCTACCTTAAATAATGAAGTAGTAGAATATAGTTCTGGTACTTATGACGTTAAAGATAATGTTTTAACTTATAATAGAATTTATGCTAAAGGTGGAAATGATCAAAATGGTAATCCATATTTAGTTAAAATAGAAGCATCATCTAATGCACAATATAAATATAGTACATTATTTGATAATAGTAGAACTACTGAAACATTTACAGTTAGTGAAAATACATTAATCTTAAATGGATATGCAAAAGCAATTCTTTCAGTAGACAAATTTGTTGAATTAAATAAATAATCTGGTTATCCAGATTTTTTATTTACTTTTTTTTAATCTTTTGATATAATTTATCTATGATAGAGGGGTACCTAGAAAGAAGGATAAAAAGGATGAAAAAATTTAAAACGTTTATTATATTATTATTGTTTACATTATTTTTAATACCTACAACTGCTTTTGCTGCTGATGAAAAAGTGTCTTTTAAAGTTTCTGGAGCAGATGTTAAAGTGGGTCAATCATTTACTGTAACTCTTAGTGAATCTGGAGCAAATGAACAATATACTTTATATTCATATAATTTAACTATTGAATATGATAGTTCTGCTATTCAATTTGAAAATGGTAATGGTTCTAATGGAGCAACAGTTAATAATAATGGAAATGTAGTTACTATATCTGGTAATAAACAAATGTCTAGTGATGGAGATATTGCTACAATATCATTCAAAGCTCTTAAAGATTCTAAATTCCCATTAAAATTAGATGGTTCTTGTTCTATTAATGGAGAAAATAGTACATGTAAGTTAAATTCATCGCAAGTAAGTGTTAGAGCATTAGGAAATGATGCTACTTTATCTGGATTATCAATTCCAAATACAACTTTAAGTCCAGCATTTAACAAAAATGTTAAAGATTATACTGCTGAAGTAAAAGATGTTACTTCTTTAGAAGTTAAAGCAACTGCAAGTGATGCTAATGCAACTATTCAAATAAGTGATAATTATAAGAATCTACAAAAAGGAGATAATACTATTAATGTAGTAGTTACTTCTGAAAGTGGATCTAAAAAGAATACTTATACTATTAAAGTACATCTAGAATTAACTCCTTCAGAAGAGGAATTAAGATTAGCTAATGCAAATTTATCTACATTAGAAATTAAAGGACAAAAAATAGAATTTAATGCTGATGAAGTTAAATATTATTTAAATGTTGATTATGATGTAACAAGTTTAGATATAACTGCTGTACCTGCTAATGAAAATGCTAAAGTAGAAATAAATGGTAATGAAAAATTTGTAGTAGGTAAGAATACAGTTAATATAGTAGTTACTTCAGAAGATGGAACTACTAATAAAACATATTCAATATTAGTTACTAGATTATCTCAAAATAAAAAGATAATTAAAACATGTCCCGATACTACATCTGTTAAAGAATGGATTATATTCTCAGCAGGATTAGTATTAATGTTTACTTTAGGTATAGTTCTTGGTTATATCTTAGGTAAAAAAGGTGTTTTACAAAAAATATTTAAGAAAAAAGAAAAGGTAGAAGAACCTGTAGAAATACAAACTTTATCTGATACAATTGATCTAAGTGATGTTGTAGAAGAGATAAAAGACGATGAAGATGTAAAAAAAGCTTAAAAAATTAAGCTTTTTTTATTTTTTTAGGGGAATTTTATTTATATATGGCGAATAAAATAAGTGTCGGGAGTTTTTTATGGATAAAATAACATTTGAAGAAGTACTTAGTATTCAAAGAAAAGTAAATATTGTAGATGTTATTAAGAATTATATTTCACTTACTCCAAGAGGAAAAAATTACTTTGGAGTATGTCCATTTCATGATGATCATAATCCATCAATGAGTGTATCTGAAGAAAAACAAATGTATAAATGTTTTGTATGCGGTGCATCAGGTAATGTATTTAATTTTGTTAAAGAATATGAAAAGATACCTTATTATGCTGCTGTTAAAAAGATAGCAGATCAAATTGGTGTTAATTTTGAATATCATGAAAAGAAAGAATTTATAGATGAAACTTCAAAAAAGATGTATGACATATATGATTATGCATCTAAGTATTATCAAAATAATTTAAATACTAATTTAGGTAAAGAAGCTAAGGAGTATTTAAATAAGAGATCTATAGATGAAGATATAATTAATGCATTTCAGATTGGACTTTCTTTTGATGATGATAAATTATCTAATCTATTATTAAAGAAATATATAGAAAATGATTTAGTAGATTCAGGTATTAGTATTAGGACTTCTAATAAAGTATATGATATTTTTAAAAATAGAATAATGTTTCCTTTATGGGATATAAATGGAAAAGTAGTAGGATTCTCAGGAAGAGTATATAATAACACTTCTGAAAGTAAATATATTAATTCTAAAGAAACTAAGATATTTAAAAAAGGATCTTTATTATATAACTATCATAATGCAAGGGAATATGCTATTAAAGAGGATAATATAATAATAGTTGAAGGATTCATGGATGCAATTAGACTTTATTCTATAGGAGTTAAAAATGTAGTAGCTACTATGGGTACTGCTATAACTAAAGAACATGTATCTTTAATAAAAAGACTATCTAATAATGTTACTTTATTATTTGATGGTGATGCAGCTGGAGAAAAAGCTACTAATGCATGTATAACTATGATGAAAGATTCTAATTTAAATATTAAGGTAGTTAGATTAGAAGAAAACTTAGATCCAGATGATTATATACTTAAAAAAGGTAAGGATAAAATGCTTAGTCATTTATCACATGCTAAGTCTTTAATAGATTATAAGAGTGATATTTATAGATCTAAATTAAATTTTAGTGATAGTAATGATTTATCAAAATATTTATCACTTGTTAAAGAAGATTTAGAAAAGATGAATGATGATACAGCAAGACAAATAGAAATAGATAAGATATCAAAAGAAACAGGTATTAGTAAATATATAATAATGTCTACTATTAAAGTAGAAAAGAAAGATATTCCTAAACCAGTAGAAATAAAAAAACAACCAGTATTAAATAAATATGAAAAAGCTTCTGAATATATATTATTTCATATGGTAAAGAATAGTAATGTAATTGGGTATTACTTTAATAATTTAAGTTATTTACCAAATGAATTAGATAGAGAACTAGCGTCTAAAATAGTTTTATATTATAAGAAATATAAGAACTTTAATTTAGCTGATTTTATTAGTTATCTAGAAGATAATAATGAACTAATAAAAAGAGTTATGTATATAGATGAATTAAAATATAGTGAAAACTATACTTTAGATGAAATAGATTCATATTTTAATACAATAAGAGAATATATTAAAAAAGAAGAAATAAGAAAATTACAAAATAAAATGAAAACAGAAACTAATGAAGTTGTTAAAAGAGAATTAGCTTCTAAAATAATAGAATTAAAAATGAAGGGTGAAGAATAATGAGCGATATATTAGAAAAAGAGAAAAAGAATTTATTAAAAATTAATAAGAAAAAGGGATATGTAACAGCAGATGATTTAAATAAAATATTTGAAAATGAAGATATTTCTGCAGAAGAAATAGATAATATTTATCAATTTTTAACTGATAATAATATAGATATAGTTGAAGAAGAAATGGATGAACCAAAATTACCTAAGGGTAAGAAAAAGGTTGATGAATATCATGAAATTAAAACATTAGAAGACAGAAAAAAAGATTTATTAGAACTTGGTACTTCTGTTGGATATTTAACATTTGAACAATTAGCTACTGCTTTAAAAGGCCTAGAAATGGACGCTGAAAGCTTAGATGATTTATATAATTTCTTAAGAGATAATAATATTGAAGTTATTGAAGAAGGGGAAGATGATGAAGATCCTGAAGGTGGAGATGCTTTAGGACTTGATGATGAAGATCTACCTAAGAACTTAAATATTAATGACCCAGTAAGAATGTATCTTAAAGAAATTGGTAAAATTTCATTATTATCATTAGATGAAGAATTAGAATTATCTAAGAAAATAGAAGATGGAGATGAAGAAGCTAAGAAAAGACTTGCTGAATCAAACCTTCGTCTAGTTGTATCAATTGCTAAAAGATATGTAGGTAGAAACTTATCATTCCTTGATTTAATTCAAGAAGGTAATATAGGTTTAATGAAAGCTGTTGATAAATTTGATTCCTCTAAAGGATATAAATTTTCAACATATGCTACATGGTGGATTAGACAAGCTATAACAAGAGCTATTGCAGACCAAGCTAAAACAATCAGAGTTCCAGTTCACATGGTTGAAACTATTAATAAGTTAAAGAAAGTTCAAAGACAATTAACTCTAGAACTTAATAGAGAACCAACTGAAAAAGAACTTGCTCAAAAGTTACATATAACTGAGGATAAAGTAAGAGAAATAATTCAAATTTCTTTAGATCCTCTATCACTAGAAACTCCAATAGGTGAAGAAGAAGATTCTCATTTAGGAGATTTCGTATCAGATAAGAATAATCTTACTCCAGAAGAATATGCTATTAATGAAGTATTAAAAGATGAAATTCAAGAAGTATTACTTACATTAACTGAAAGAGAAGAACAAGTGTTAAAACTAAGGTTTGGTTTAATTGATGGAACTTGTAGAACTCTAGAAGAAGTAGGTACTATCTTTGGAGTTACAAGAGAAAGAATTCGTCAAATAGAAGCTAAAGCTTTAAGAAAATTAAGACACCCATCTAGAAGTAAAAAACTAAAGGATTATTTAGTAGACTAATGAAATTATCAAATAGATTAAGTGCAATAACGGAGTACGTCGCCCCGGAGGACAAAATAATTGATATTGGGTGTGATCATGCCCTCTTAGATGTATATATTGCAAATGAATTAGGCAAGAGATTAATAGCTTCTGATATACATGAAGGTGCTGTTAATAATGCTGCTAAAAATATAGAAAAATATGAAGCATTAAATATGATTGATTTAAGACTAGGTAATGGTCTTAATGTAGTTAATCCTGAAGAAATAAATACTATTATTATTGCAGGTATGGGATTCTATACTATTAAAGATATACTTTCTAATAGTGAAAAGATGACTAATGTAAATAAAATAATAGTTCAATCTAATACAGATATCGTTAAACTAAGAAAATTTGTTATTAGTTTAGGATTTATGATAAATAGGGAACAATTAGTTAAAGATGGAGATATTATTTATACAGTAATAGAGTTTTTAAAAGGTGAAGAAAAATATTCTTATGAAGAAATATATTTTGGACCTAAAATATTAGAAAATAAAGATGAATTATTTAAAGAATATTACACTAAGAAATTACTTAAATATGAAAATTTATTACTTCAACTTCCTAATTATGAACTTAGAAGTATGCTTCATCATAAAAAATTAATTAGAATTATTAAAAAAGAATTAGACATTGAATAATGTCTTTTTTTTGTAAATAAATATTCTTTAAATAATATATAAATGATATAATTTAAATAATAGGAGACAAGGCATATGATAATATATATGATAATATTATTTATTGTGGGTATTTTGCTTGGTCATATTTATACTAAAGTAGGTATAGCACTTGGTAAAAAAGGTAAAATTAATTTTAAATGTGATTCATGTAATCATGATTTAAAACTATTTGAACATTTATATATTTTTAGAAGGTTTTCTAATAAGGGAAGATGTAAATACTGTAATGAAAGGGTAGCTACATCTAATGCATTCTTTGAGTTATTAACAGGTATTTTATTTGCTTTAGCATACTTTGTTAATAAAGATTCAGATATGTGTATTTTAAATACTATATTATATTTATTAGTATTCTCATGTTTAATGATAATTATTGCTAGTGATTATCATCATATGATAATACCAGATATTGTATTGATAGTTTTATCTATAATTATAATAGTATTTAAAATATTAATAGGTTTTTATAATGAAGATCTAACAGGTATAATGGATACAGGTTATATGCTTATATTTATGATTATGGAAGCAATAATAGTATTCATAGTTATGTTTATATTACAAAAAGCAAGTTCATTAATATTTAAATCAAATTCTTTAGGATTTGGAGATGTTAAATTAATGGCTGTTCTTGCTTTAATCCTAGGATATAAAATGTGCATTGTATGTTTATTTATATCTTGTTTTATGGCTCTTCCAGTAGCTATATATAATCTTCAAAAGAAAGATAGGAAGTTATTACCATTTGGTCCATATTTAGCATTTGGAACTATAATACTTCTTTTATGCCAAATAGATTTTAATATGATTATAGATTTTATAAGATCATAAAGCATTAACAAAATGCTTTTTTTTATGTTATAATTCTTTTAGGTGAATAAGTATGCATATAGATGATGTTGATTTAACAAAGATTTCTCCTATGATGAAACAGTATATAGATATCAAAAAAGAGAATTTAGATAATATACTTTTCTTTAGATTAGGGGACTTTTATGAAATGTTTTTTGAAGACGCAATACTTGTTTCTAATTTATTAGAATTAACTTTAACAGGTAAAAATTGCGGATTAGATGAAAGAGTACCAATGTGTGGTATTCCATTTCATGCTGCTGAAGTTTATATAAATAAACTATTAGATTTAGGTTATAAGATTGCTATATGTGAACAAGTAGAAGACCCAAAATTAGCTAAAGGACTAGTAAAAAGAGATATTATTCAAGTAGTATCATCTGGTACTAAAATGACTTTAGAATCTCTAGATGAAAAAGAGAATAATTATATTGGTTATATACTTGATTTAGGATATGCTTATTCTATTAGTTATTCTGATATTACAACAGGAGAATTAAATGCATTTATAATAGAAAAAGATGAAGAAAAACTAAGAAATGAAATAATATGGAGAAACATAAAAGAAATAGTTATTAAATCTGATTTTGATAGACTTATATTAGATAAATTAAGAAAAACTTATAACTTAACTATTTCTATATTTAATAATGAAGATTTAATAAATGATTATTCTAAATTATATTCTGATATAGATAATGAAAGAATAATTAAAACAGTTAAATGTTTATTTAGTTATTTAGAGTCTACTCAAAAAAGAAGTTTAGATTATTTTAGAAAAGTAAATATAGTAAATGAAAATTCATTTATGCAGATGGATATAAATACTAAAAGAAATCTAGAATTAACAGAAAATATTAGAACTAAGGAAAGAAGATATTCTTTATTATGGTTACTTGATAAAACTAAGACTGCTATGGGTTCTAGAAAACTAAAGAGTTTTATATTAAATCCATTAACAGATAAAAAAGAAATAGAAAAAAGATATGATAAGATTGAAGTTCTTATGAAAGAATTTCTTCTTAAAGATGAATTAAGAGAAAATTTATCATCTATTTATGATCTAGAAAGATTAGTGGGTAGAATAGGTTTCTCATCTGCTAATGCAAGAGATCTATTATGGCTTAAAACATCATTATCAGTTTTACCTGATATAAATGATATATTAAAGAAACTTGGTTTTGAAGAAATAAATACATTTAAAGATTTATATGAATTATTAGATAAATCTATTTATGAAGATGCACCAATATCATTAAAAGAGGGTTATTTAATTAAAGAAGGTTATAACTCTGAATTAGATGAGATTAAGAATGCTAGAAAGAATAATAAAGATTTTATTTCTAAACTAGAAAATGAAGAAAGACAAAGAACAGGTATTAAAACTTTAAAACTTGGATTTAATAAAGTATTTGGATACTATATAGAAGTATCTAAAGGTGCTATTAAAGATATTAAAGAAGAATATGGTTATGAGAGAAAACAAACTTTAGCTAATGCTGAAAGATTTGTAACACCTTTATTAAAAGAAAAAGAAGCTTTAATACTTGGAGCAGAAGAAAAAATAATAAACATGGAATATGAAATGTTTATTGAAATAAGAAATAAAGTTAAAGAATATATTCCTGCTCTTCAAGATTTATCTTCAGTTTTATCTGAAATAGATGTTTTATCTTCTTTAGCATTAGTATCTGAAGAAAATAATTATGTAAGACCAACACTAAATGAAAATCATGTAATAGATATTAAAGAGGGTAGACATCCAGTAATAGAAAAAGTATTAGATAGTGAATTTATATCTAATGATATATACTTTAATGAAGATGATTTAGTTATGCTTATAACAGGCCCTAATATGGCTGGTAAATCAACATATATGAGACAAATGGCCATTATATCTATAATGGCTCAAATGGGATGTTATGTGCCTGCTACAAGCGCTAATATACCTATATTTGATAAGATATTTACAAGAATCGGAGCATCAGATGATTTAGTTTCTGGTGAATCTACATTTATGGTAGAAATGAGTGAAGCAAATAGAGCATTAAAGAATGCTACCAAAAATAGTTTAATCTTATTTGATGAATTAGGTAGAGGAACAGCTACATTTGATGGTATGAGTTTAGCAGCAGCTATAATAGAATACATTCATAATAATGTTAAAGCAAAAACATTCTTCTCAACACATTATCATGAGTTAACAGACTTAGAGAATCATTTATCTCATTTAAAGAATGTTCATGTATCTGCTAGCTTAGAAAATGGTAATTTAGTATTCCTTCATAAGATAAAAGAAGGATCTATTGATAAATCATATGGTATACATGTTGCAAAACTTGCTCATTTACCAGAAAGCCTAATAGATAGAGCTAATGAAATACTTAAGACATATGAAGATAATGATAAATCTAATTCAATTAAACCATCTCAGTTAGAACTAAATTTAGACTTTAATAATGAATCTAAAATAGAAGAAGAAATAAAGAATATGGATATTCTTAAGTTAACTCCAATAGATGCTTTAAATGAATTATATAGATTAAAAAGGGAATTAGAAGATGAAAAAAGTAATTAATGTTATTTTTTATATGATTATGATGATTGCTATAGTAGCAACCGTTAAATTTAACCCATATTTAAATGATATATATGATAAAAAGAATATTACATCAGATAAATCATTTAATAAATATTTTGAATCATCTAAATATGTATGTATAGATTTAAAGGATTCTAAAATGACTAGATTTAAAGAAGAAAAAAGAGGAATAGTTTATATATCTTCTTACTCTAATAAAAATTTTATTAGTATATTAACTAAAGGCACAGTATTAAATGATAAAGTATGTGGTGAGATAAAAGAAGAAGATAATCTATCAAAAGAATTAAAAGAATCTATTAAATCAGAAGATAATATAAAATTAACTAATAAATATTTTACTAATTATAATTATGATAAATCTTTATCAATATATAAATATATATTAAGTACTCTAATAGTATTATTCTTTATAGATTTTATACTATTACTTGTTAATTTTATTTTAATACTAAGAAAAAAATACTAATTTATAGTATTTTTTTTCTTTATATGATAAAATTTTATTAGGTGATTAATTATGAACAGATCAGAACTTAGAAAAAGAATTATGACTATTTTATATCAAATATTTTTATACGAACAAGATAAAATAGAATATGATGTAAAAGATGTTATTAAAGAAAATATGGAAATAGAAAATGAATTCGTAAATGAAATGGTTTATGGAGTTCTAGATAATATAAATGATATTGATAAAATAGCTAATAAGAATTTAAAAGATTGGACTATAGATAGATTTTTAAGTATTGATAAAGCTATTCTTAGAATGGGTATATATGAACTTGTTTATACTGATACTCCAGAAGTAGTAGCTATTAATGAAGCAGTAGAACTTGCTAAAGAATATTCTGATGAAAAAGTTAAGAATATGATTAACGCAGTACTTGATAGTATTTATCATGAGGATAATAAAAATGAATGATTATATAACAGTTGGTGCTTTAACTCGTTATATTAAATATAGATTAGATAATGATCCAAATCTTCAAGAAGTATGTTTAAAAGGTGAAATATCTAACTTTAAAAAACATACTAGGGGTCATTTTTATTTTACTATTAAAGATGAAGAATCTAGAATAAGTGCTATTATGTTTGCATCTAATGCATCAAAAGTTAATTTTGAATTACAAGATGGAATGAAAGTACTTGTTAAAGGTAAAGTAACTGTATTTGAGGGTACTGGTAATTATCAAATATATGTTAGTGAAATAAAAGAAGATGGAATTGGTAATCTATTTGAATTATATGAAAAGTTAAAGAAAGATTTAGAAAAAGAAGGATTATTTAAACAAGAACATAAAAAACCTATTCCTAAAATACCAAATAGAATAGGTGTTATTACGGCTCCTACAGGAGCAGCTGTAAGAGATATAATGTCTACTATTAATAGAAGATATCCTCTATGTGAAGTAATATTATTTCCATCGCTAGTACAAGGTAAAGATGCTAAAGATGATATTGTTAAAAATATTAAACTAGCAGATACTTATAACTTAGATGTAATAATATGCGGAAGAGGTGGAGGTTCTATTGAAGACCTTTGGGCATTTAATGAAGAAATAGTTGCAAGAGCAATATATGCTTGTAATACACCAATTATTAGCGCAGTAGGTCATGAAATAGATTTTACAATAGCAGATTTTGTTGCAGACAAAAGAGCAGAGACTCCTACAGCAGCTGCTGAAATGTGTGCTCCAAGTAAATCTGATTTAATAAATCTACTTAAACAAATGGAACTAAGATTAAATAAGAATATTAATTCATTAATTACTAATAATAAACTTATATTACACAAATTAATGGATAGTTACATATTAAAGAATCCTATGTCTATGTATGAAGTAAAAGAAGAAAAATTATCTAATGATATAGAAAGACTTAATGGATTTATAAAAATAGTATTAGATAAAAAAAATGATAAATATAATCATTTAGTAGAAAAGTTAGAAGTATTAAATCCTCTAAATACACTTAAAAGAGGTTATACAATAACTAAAAAAGAGGGTAAAGTAATATCATCTATTAAAGGCATTAAATCTAATGATGTATTAGAAATCAACCTTAATGATGGATCTATAATTACTAATGTTAAAGAAGTAAAGGAGAACTAAAATGGCTAAAGAAAAGAACTTTGAAGAAAAATTAGAAGAACTAGAAACTATCGTTAGAGAACTTGAAAACGGCGATGTTAATCTAGATGATGCTATTAATAAATATACAGAAGCTATGAAACTTGCTAAAGAATGTAGTACTAAGTTAGATAATGCTACTAAAGCTGTTAATAAAATACTTAAAGAAAACGGTGAACTTGAAGATTTTAAACCATTAGAAGAAGAATAATCTTCTTCTTTTTTATTTGACTAAATAGAAAAATCAAGTATAATATTTTTACTTATTATGTGAGGGGAAAATATGAGAAAATATTATTATGCTGATGTATATGTAAAAAAAGATAAAAAATTTCAATCAGTAGGGAACTATATTGTTACTCCTACTATTGATGGTGCATTCAGAGAAGTTTTAACAGGTAAAAGAATTGGTGCATTTTCTGATGTAGGTGAACCACATATGGCTTATGGAAATAGTACTGAAAAGTATAAAAATAGAAAAGGTAGAGATTTTTCTACTTTATATGTTGATAGAGGTAGCTTACAAGAAATACAAAAAGAAAACTTAGAAAATGATTTAACTGAATATTCAAAAAATAATAAAGAAGAATTAGAAATGTACTTTTTAAGAACAGTAGTATTAAGTGGAGAAATACCTAAAAAATATAATTTTTATCATGCAACAATTGTTTCGTTTATACCTGGATTTAGACATTCTTATTGGGGACATATAGATAAATATGCATCTAAAAAAGGATCTTATATAGTTATTGATACTAAAAAAAACATATAGAGAAATACTTACTGGTGAAGAATTTGGATATTTTAGAACAGTATCTGGAGAATGTCCAATGGATGGGATGCCTTTTATTGGGTATGGATTTAGAACTACTGAAAAGCATAAATCTATGCTTGTAAATCATGATGGTATTAAACAAATTAAACCAGAATACTTAAAAAAATGTGTTGAAGGTTATATTGAAAAATATGATATAGATACTTTAAAAGATGTATTTGATAAAGAAAATAATGAAATAGCAAAAGCTATGGTTTTTGGACCAAAAACTAGTAAAAAAGAATAGTTTTATAACTATTCTTTTTTATGTAAAATCCGTTGACAATAAAGGGATTTAGTGATAAAATTACTTATGTTTGTAATGACTTCCTTCGTTACAACCGCACGAAAATAGGTATTAAAGCATAGCACCTACTATAGGCGAGTCTTAAGGAAATAAAAAAAGGAGGTATAAAATGAAAGCAATTATTGAAACTGGTGGTAAACAATATACTGTTACTGAAGGAACTCAAATCTATGTTGAAAAACTTGAAGGTAAAGAAAAAGATAAAGTTACATTTGATAAAGTTCTTATGATTGATGAAAAAGTTGGTCATCCATATATCGATGGTGCTAAAGTAACTGGAGAAATTGTTAAACAAGGAAAACAAAGGAAAGTAACTATATTTAAATATAGACAAAAATGTAACTACCATAAAACTCAAGGACATAGACAACCATATACATTAGTAGAAATCAAAACTATTAAGTAAGAGAGTCTAAAATGATTAAGGTAGATTTAACTAAAGAAAACGTTATAACAGTTAGTGGTCATGCAGGATATGATGAAATAGGTAAAGACATTGTATGTGCATCTGTATCATCTATAGTTATAACAACTATTAATGCTATAATAGAAATTGATAATGAAGCAATTGATTATAGTGATAACGGTAAAAAGATTATAATTAAAGTTATTAAACAAGATGAAATAACTTTAAAACTTATAAATAATATGATTCTTCTATTAGAAGAATTACAAAATGATTATAGTGATAATATAAAAATAATAAGGAGGTAACAGTATGTTAAGAGTACTTTTAAATATACAAAGATTTGCACACGTTAAAGCTCAAGGTTCTACTCATAACGGAAGAGATTCTGAAGGTAGAAGACTAGGTGCTAAAGCTGCAGATGGAGAATTTGTTACTGCTGGTTCTATTCTTTATCGTCAAAGAGGAACTAAAATATATCCTGCTAAGAATGTAGGTATGGGTGTTGATCATACTTTATTTGCTAAAATTGATGGATATGTTAAATTTGAAAATAAAGGTAAAGATAAGAAACAAGTAAGTGTTTATGAACAATTATAATATCATCTTCGGATGATATTTTTTTGTGCAAAAAAAAGAAGACTTAAGTCTTCTTATAATACAAATACTAATACATAGTATACGATAAATGCTAGAAGCATTATTATTCCTTCAATTCTATTAATATTCTTTTTCGTAAATGAAAATAAGAATAGAATTAAAGAAGAACCTACAAGCATTATTAAATCTATTGATGAGAAACTTCCTGGTGTAATAGTTCCAAATATAGTAACAGGTATACCAAGAACTACACATATATTAAATATATTACTTCCAATTATATTACCAAGAAGTAAATCTGTTTCTCCTTTTTTAGCAGACATAATAGTAGTTACTAGTTCAGGAAGCGATGTACCAAAAGCAATAATAGTTAAAGATATAACTCTTTCACTAACACCAATAGCACTTGCTATGTCAGATGCATTGTCTACTACTAAATTACTACCAATTATTATTCCACCTAAACCAAGAATTACAAATATAATTGATTTAAATAATTTATATTTTGGAGTTTCATCTTTATCTTCTTCTTTTTTCTTTTTAGCTAAATTAATTAAATAATATAAGAATACTGAAAAGAATAATAATATTACAATTGCATCAGTCCTAGTTATTTGATTAACTAATTTATTATCTAATTTAATATCTAATAAAAGAACCGCTAATAAAGAAGATATTAATAATGCAATAGGTAATTCTTTTTTTACTGTATCATTTTTAATATTAATTGGTTTAATAATAGCAGCTATACCTAGTATAAGAAGTATATTTAAAACACAACTACCAATTACATTACCAAGTACCATATCAGTAGAACCTGAAGCTAATGCTTGCATAGATACAGCAAACTCAGGAGCAGATGTACCAAATGCTACTATAGTTAGTCCTATAAGCATCTTAGATACTTTAAAATTAGATGCAGTAGAGGATGCACCATCTACAAATATATCAGCACCTTTAATAAGTAAAACAAACCCCAAAATCAATAATAAAATATTAATAATCATTTATTCTTCACCTACAATAACATTTTATCATGAAATATTTGCTATTTTTACTAAAATATTATAGAATATACAACTTGTATACTTTTTATGGTATAATTTTAGTATTAAAAAGAGGTGTACTATGAAATACAATAAGGTAAAAAATGCAGGATATGCTATTGATGATAGTAAATATGTTATTAAAAATCCTGAAAAATATAAAGGCAAATGGAAAGAAGTTTTTAATAACGATAGACCTATTATGTTAGAACTAGGTTCAGGACGTGGTAGTTTTATTATAAAGATGGCATTAGCTCATCCAAATCTTAATTTTATTGGTTTAGAATTAGATTTAAATCAAATAGGATATGCTGCTCAAAGTTTAATTAGTAATCGTTTAACAAATTTAAAATTTATTCATGCAGATGCTAAGTCTTTAGGAGACATTTTCTTTAAAGAAATAAATACAATATATTTAACTTTTTCAGAACCTTGGCCTAAAAAACAAGATGAAAGAAAAAGATTTACTCATGAATCATATTTAAGATTATATGATAGAGTATTTAAGAAAAATAAACATATAGTATTAAAAACAGATAATAAAATATTATTTGCATCTTCTTTAGAAAATTTATCTAAGTATTGGTATACATTCGAAACTGTTTCTATGGATTTACATAGAGATGAAAGAAAAATAGAAAATATAATGACAGATTTTGAAAAAGAATACTATAAAAATGGTAGACAAATTTATTATTTAGATGCATACTTTAAAAATTAATTGAAAGGGGTGATATCCATGTTCGTAGATGAGGTTATAATGGATGTTAAAGCTGGTTCTGGCGGAGATGGATGTACTAGCTTTAGAAGAGAAAAATATGTTCCAGATGGGGGACCTAATGGAGGAAATGGTGGTAAAGGATCTAGTATTATATTTAGAGTAGATACTAACCTTAGTACTTTATTAGATTTAAAATACATGCACCAGATCAAGGGTAAAAAAGGTGCTAATGGTATGGGTAAAAACATGAACGGTAAAAATGCCGAGGACATAATAATAAAAGTTCCTGAAGGAACTGTAGTTACAGATGTTAATACTGGTTTAATAATAGCTGATTTAACTAAAGCAAATGATGAAGCTATAATAGCAGTTGGTGGTAGAGGTGGAAGAGGTAATACTGCCTTTAAAACACATAATAATACTGCTCCTAATTTCTCTGAAAATGGGGAACCAGGTGAAGAAAGAAAAATAAAAGTAGAATTAAAATTACTTGCAGATGTAGGATTAGTTGGTATGCCATCTGTTGGTAAATCAACAATAATATCTAAGATATCTGCTTGTAAAGCTAAAATAGCAGATTATCATTTTACAACACTAGTTCCTAATCTAGGAGTAGTTAAAACTATTGATGGAAGAGTATTTACAGTTGCAGATCTTCCAGGATTAATAGAAGGAGCTTCTAAAGGAGAAGGACTTGGAGATAAGTTTTTAAAACATATTGAAAGAACTAGAGTTATAATGCATGTTATAGATATGGCTTCGGTAGAAGGAAGAGATCCTTATGAGGACTATATTATTATCAAAAAAGAATTAGAAGACTTTGATAAAAAATTAGTCAAGAAACCTGAAATAATAGTAGCTAATAAAATGGATATGGAAGGATCTAAAGATAATTTAGAAGAATTTAAAAAGAAAGTAGATTCTCCTATATATGAAATATCTGCTATTAAGGGAGAAGGATTAGATGAAGTTTTATTAAAAGTAGCAGATATACTTGATTCTGTTAAAGAAGAAGATTTATATAGTGAGGATGAATTTGAAAGTCATATATTATATAAATTTAAAGAAGAAAAACCATTCGAAATTGTTAAAGATGGTGAAGTATTTGTTATAAAGAGTGAAAAAATTGAAAAATTATTTAAGATGACTAAGTTTACTGATGAAGGCGTTAGAAGATTTTCTAATAAGCTTAGAAGAATGGGTGTAGATGATGCACTTAAAGAAATGGGAGTTCAAGAAGGAGACTTAGTTAGAATTTTAGATTTTGAATTTGAATATGAAGAATAATACTTATTAGTATTATTTTTTTATTTTTTATTATTGCTTAAAAATAGCGTTTGTTGTATAATTATTATGTTAATAATAGAGGTGGCTAAATTGGAAAAGAATAATAAGAAAATTGAAGTATTATCATTTATTGTATTAGTTGTGTTAATAATAGCACTAGCATTTGTTTTGTATATTAGAAGGAATTCTATTACAAATGTTAATAAAGTTTTATCAAATAAATATGATGAAATTAAATGTGTTGATGAAAAATGTCAATATTTAACTGCATATAAAGAATCAAATAATAAAGTATATGTTTATGATTCATATGGCACAAAAATAAGCACATTTGAAAAGTCTAATTCAAGAATGTTATATAAAGCAACTCCTACATATCTTTTATTTAAGAATGTATCTAATAAAGGTGAGTTAAAGAATTATATAATGACTAAAACTAGTGGTAAAAAAGTTTATACTAGTGAAAATGAACTTACTGTTTTATCTGATTATTTAGTAGAAGATAAAGGAGAAGAAACATCTAAGATAGTTAATTATAATGGTAAAGTATTATATTCTGATATTAAGAAAGTTAGAAGATTTGAAAATGTTTCTTCTATTAAAGTTCAAAACGAAGAATATCTTATAGATGAGAATGGTAATAGAATATTATCTGATTATGTTATAGATAAAGAAATTAAAAATGATAATAATAAAGTATTATATTTAATATTAAAGGATTCATCAAATGCTTATTATTATTTTGATATTAAAGCAGGTAAAATAAGTAGTGATAGTTTCTCTTCTTATAAAGAAGGAGCTAAAGATAATGGATTATATATTTATAAAAAATCTAATGGTGAAACTATTAAATATATATTAACTAAAAAAGGTAAAGTTAAAGACGATCCAAATGAACCACAAACTAAACTTGTTAAGAGAATAGAAGAATTATTAAGTGATAAGTATTCATTATATACTCAATCAGTTGTTAGTAATAAACAAACTAAAGTATTAGTAGACAATAAAGAAGATAATTCTTTTGGAACATTTGATATTAACGAAAAGAAATATAAAAAGATTTATGATTATGTAAAAGAGGATGGATCATCAATTATATTTAATTTTGATTCATATGATGATAATAGATATTTTCAAATTAGTTGTACAGAAGGCAATTGTGGTTCTTCTAGAATAACAGTATTTGATGTATCTAAAGGTAAAGTATTATTTAATTATGAAGCTAATGAAAATCAAATAACTAAGTTTACTGGTATTAAAGGTGGATATTCATTAGTTAAATATTCTGCTAATTCTACAGATGAATTTAAAGACAAATATGTTTTATATGATAAGAAAAATAATATAATTGCTTCATCTAAAAACTTAATAACAGTTGTAGATAAGAAAATAATATTTGGTGAAAAATATGATGATGCTGAAACTATTATATATTCAGCTAAGTTAAAGAAAGTATTAAATAATGATGACTCTTTAGCTATGGTTAATAAGGTTAATAAAACTAAGATATATGAATATAGTGATGATAATAAAACATATTTTGTATCAAATAAAGGAGATATCCTATTTAAAGTTAATAATGAAAAATCTAATATTAATTATACTGATGAAGTAATATTAAATATTTCAGAAAAGAAAGTAAGTATCTTAGATGCTAAGAATAATAAAGTTGGAGAATATAAATTTGAAGATGGTGAAAGTATTATTGGTGAAAAGAATAGTACATTATCTTCTTATAAGAATTCTATATTTGTTAATAGTTCAAATGGTAAATATGGAAAGATAGTAGATTATTCTGGTAAGAAAGTTAAGAAACTTAAGAAAACAAATATTTATAGTGTTGAATATTGTAAGAAAACAAATAGTGTTATTATAATAACTGTTGATAATAACAAATATGGTTTCTATGTTGCAAAATAATTAAAAAATCTAGTTTAAAACTAGATTTTTTTATGTTATAATTTTAATAGGTGATAACATATGTTCGAGTATATTAAAGGTATAGTAACAGAGATTAATTCAGGATACATAGTAGTAGAAAATAATAATATAGGTTATTTAGTATATGTATCTAATCCATATTCTTTTACTGAAAATAAAGATTATAAAGTTTATTTATATCAAAAGGTAGCAGAAGATGAAAATTCTTTATATGGATTTAAAACTAAAGAAGATAAAGATATGTTTTTAAGATTAATTGGAGTTAAAGGATTAGGACCTAAAACTGCTTTATCATTACTTAGTGCTGGTACTTTAGATAGTTTAGTAGAAGCTATAGAAAAAGAAGATATTAATTATATTAAGAAGTTCCCTAAAATAGGAGATAAAGTTGCTAGACAAATAATATTAGATTTAAAGGGAAAATTAGTTTCTAAAGAGAATAATATAGTAGAAGATACTGAATTAATAGAGGCTTTAAAAGCACTTGGTTATAAAGCATCTGACATTAAAGGAATACTTCCTAAAATAGATAATAAATTATCTATAGAAGAAAGAATTAAACAAGGATTAAAATTATTATTAAAATAGAGAGGAATTAATTATGGATGAAAGAATTGAAGATCCTAATATTATATTAGGTGATGATGAAGAAAAATTAAGACCTAGATATTTAAAAGAATATATTGGACAAAGAGATGTTAAAGATAATTTAAAGGTGTTTATAGAGGCTTCTAAAATGAGAAATGAGCCATTAGACCATGTTTTATTATATGGGCCTCCAGGACTTGGTAAAACTACTTTAGCATATATAATAGCTAATGAATTAGGTAGAAATATTAAAACAGCATCTGGTCCATCAATAGAAAAGTCTGGAGATTTAGCTGCAATACTTTCTTCTTTAGAAGAAGGAGATGTACTATTTATAGATGAAATTCATAGAATGCCAAGATTTATAGAGGAAATATTATATCCTGCTATGGAAGATTTTTCTTTAGATATAGTAATAGGTTCTGATGGATCATCTAGAAGTATTAAAATAGATTTACCTCCATTTACTTTAGTAGGTGCTACAACAAGAGCAGGAGATTTATCATCTCCACTTAGAGATAGATTTGGAATAATATCTAAGTTAGATTATTATTCTATAAATGATTTATGTACAATTGTTAAAAGAACTGCATCAGTATTTGATATAGAAATAGATGATGATGCAGCATACGAAATAGCTAAAAGAAGTAGAGGAACTCCAAGAATAGCAAATAGACTTTTAAAAAGAATAAGAGACTTTGCTTTAGTAGAGGGTACTGGTAAAATAGATTTAGAAATAACTGAAAGTTCACTTAGAAAACTAAAAGTAGATTCTGAAGGATTAGATGTAACAGATCATAATTTACTTAAGTCTATTATTTATAAGTTTAATGGTGGTCCTGTAGGTATAGATGCACTAGCTTCCTCTATAGGAGAAGAAGCTACTACTATTGAAGATGTTTATGAACCATATTTACTTCAAAATGGATATTTAAAGAGAACATCTAGAGGAAGAGTAGTAACTGAAAAAGCATATAAACAATTAGGTATAGATTATCAAAAGAACTTATTTAATGAAGAATAAAAAGTCCATTAAGGACTTTTTAATTTTAATTGTGGTATAATATAGTTAGTAGGAGAATACAAATATGAAGAAGTTTTTTTATCTACCAATACCAGTTAGATTAGTAAATATGCTTATGGGAAAAAGTACAATTGGAAAACTTGATAAAAATGAGAAAAGAATTCTTGCAGAAAAGATAGCATATTTTATATCTAAAGAAGATAATATTCATTCTAAAGAAGAGTTAATAGAATTAATTAATAAGAAATTAAATATATATGTTACTAGACAGGTATCAAATTCCTTTAATGTTATTGGTGGATCTCAACTTGGTAATATGAATTTTTTAGATATAGATGATGTAAATTTTGCATTGAATGAGGATATAGAAAATTTATATGATAATTCATTTAATACTCTTGTTCACGAGGGAATACATTTTATTCAAAAAGGTGCATTACATAAAGGAGCAAGAAATAGAGGCTTCATAGAAGGTGTAACAGAATTCAAGTCAACTAAGGCAACAACAAGAAAAAATAGAAGTTATGTTGATACTCATAACAAAAGAAAATATAATTTTCGTTCACAATATATTGAATTAGTAGCTTTATTTAATTTATTTGAAGCCATGTTTGGTAAAGATATAATAAATAAATTTGCTTTTACAGAAGATTGTAGTTTCCTAGATGAGTTAAAATCGCTTTTAGGTAAGAAATATTATAAAGAACTTAGAAAAGATATGCTTAGATTGGCAATTGGGAAAGAGGATAAATTACTTTATTCACTTGAGTCACATCAAGATATTATTACAAGTATATTTTTAGAAAAACTATATAGTAATATTAATTCAAATGAGGATGCAATATCATTCTTAAAAAAGATGAATGAAATAAATAATGCTAGATTTAAAAATATTGATGGAAAAGATCCTTCATTCAAAAAAGAATTTGAAAAGTATTCTAATAAAATAAAAGAAAGATTTCCAGATATTAATGAAGAATTATTAAAGTATAATGAAGTAGAAATGAATCCTACTAGAACTAAAGAAGAGATAATAGATAGTGTTTCAAGAAACTATCTATATAGTCTATTTACTTATAGTTTTGATAAAAAGAATAACATGTATGATAAATATAAAGAACTAGATTTATCAAATTATAGAAGATATAGATATTATAAAGATAATGTTCTTTGTGAACTTATAACAGTTAATAATAAACCATATTATTTTATTTCGGTTGATAATAGGGGTTCTTATGTAAAACAATATATTGAAAGAGTAAATGAAAATAATAATTTTAAAAGTGTAGAAATTAATAAAAAAGATGGCAAAATATCGTTTTCATTTTTAAATTGTAATATAACAAATGCAGAATTTGAAGAAGTAGACTTAGGTATAACTAAACATAAAATATATGAAAAAAATTATCAAGATGAGGTAGATAGTCAGTCTCTTGCTTTCTTAGTTAGACATTTTGGTAAAAAGGTAAAAATGGAACATATACCAGATTATTATGATGATCCATCAAAAGAAGCTATTCCTGTATCAAAAAGATTAGAGGAAACTAGACCTGTTATACCTAAAGAAAATAATTCTAATAGTGACAAAATAAATGAAGAATATAAAAAGGGTTTAGTTACAGAATTAATAAGAATAGCAAATAAAACTAATGATGTTTCAGAAGAATTATATTATGTATTTTTAATGTCTAAATCAGTAGAAGAATTAGAAAATTTGATAAATAGTATTAATAATAATCCTAATTCTATTAGTCATTCTCCTAAGGGAATATAATTAATAAAAAACATATAATTTTATATGTTTTTTTATTACTTTATATAGTATAATATCTTTGGTGATTTAAATGAAAACTTCAGATTTTGATTACTATTTACCAGAAGAGTTAATTGCTCAAACTCCATTAAAAGAAAGAGATGAAGCAAGACTACTTGTATTACATAAAAAAAATGGTGAAATAGAACATAAAGTTTTTAAAGATATATTAGATTATTTAAACCCTGGAGATGCATTAGTTATTAATGATACTAAGGTTATACCAGCTAGAATTATAGGTACTAAAGAAGATACTGGTGCTGTAATAGAATTACTTCTTTTAAAGGATAAAGGAGAAGATACATGGGAATGTTTATCTAAACCTCAAAAGAGATTAAAAGAAGGAACTATTATTACTTTTGGAGATGGTTCTCTAAAAGCCAAAGTTATTAAGTTAGATAACGATGGAATAACTATTGTTAAAATGTTATATAATGGTATTCTTTTAGAAATTCTAGAAAGACTTGGTACTATGCCACTTCCACCATATATACATGAGAAGTTAGAAGATGGTAATATGTATCAAACTGTGTATGCTAAAGACTATGGATCAGCTGCTGCTCCAACAGCAGGCCTTCATTTTACAGATGAATTATTAGATAAGATTAAAGAAAAAGGTGTAATAATAGTACCAGTTACATTACATGTAGGTCTTGGTACATTTAGACCTGTTATGGTAGATGATGTAACAAATCATAAGATGCATACTGAAAGTTATATATTCCCAAGTGAATCTGCTGATATACTAAATAAAGTAAGAGAGAATGGTAAAAAGATATTTGTAGTAGGTACTACATCTACTAGAGTATTAGAAACTAATTTAAGTAGATATCCAAAATTTACTCCAGAAGTATCTGAAACAGATATATTTATATATCCTGGATATGAATTTAAAGCTGTTGATAATCTTATTACTAATTTCCATTTACCTAAGAGTACATTAGTAATGCTAGTTAGCGCTCTAGCAGGTAAAGATAATATTATGAAAGCATATAAAGAGGCAGTAGATGAAAAGTATAGATTCTTTTCATTTGGCGATGCTATGCTAATAATAGATTAGAGGTTATTATGAAAATAAAATATGAATTAATAAAAAATGAAAAAAATACTAAAGCTAGACATGGTAAACTTCATACTAATCATGGAACTTTTGAAACTCCAATGTTTATGCCTGTTGGAACTCAAGCTACAGTTAAGACTTTATCAGTAGAAGAACTATATGATGTTAATGCTGGAATAATACTTTCAAATACATATCACTTATGGCTAAGACCTGGTGAAGATATAGTAGCTAAAGCAGGTGGATTACATAAGTTTATGAATTATAAAGGCCCAATACTAACAGACTCAGGTGGTTTCCAAGTATTTAGTTTAGCAAAACCAAAGGATATTACTGAAGAAGGAGTACATTTTAAAAACCATTTAAATGGTGATAAATTATTACTTACTCCAGAAAAATCTATAGAGATTCAAAATAAATTAGATAGTGATATAGCTATGTCTTTTGATGAATGTGTAGGTTTTCCACATACTAGAAAATATGTTGAAGAATCAGTAGAAAGAACACTTAGATGGGCTAAAAGAGGTAAAGACGTATTTAATAATGAAAACCAAAGTTTATTTGGTATAGTTCAAGGTGCTGAATATGAAGATCTTAGAAAACACTGCGTAGAAGAATTAGTTAAAATGGACTTTGATGGTTATTCTATTGGTGGAACTGCTGTTGGTGAACCAAAAGATGTTCAATATCAGCAAGTTGAATACTCTTGTAAATATTTGCCTACTGATAAAGTAAGATATTTAATGGGAGTAGGAGATCCAATAGATATAATTGAAAACGTTATTAGAGGTGTAGATATATTTGATTGTGTTATGCCTACAAGACTAGCAAGACATGGTCATGCATATACTAAATATGGAAAAATTAATCTTAAAAATAAAGGATATGAAGAAGATTTTACTCCATTAGATGAAACATGTGACTGCTATGCATGTAAGAGTTACACTAAAGCATATATCCATCATTTAATAAAAGCAGAGGAAACATTAGGAGCAAGACTTTTATCAATTCACAATATAAGATATTTAATAAGATTAACAGAAGACCTAAGAAAAGCAATTGATGAAGATAAAATCCTTGAATATAAAGAAGAATTCTTAAAAAATTACAAGTTTTAGGTTTTAAAACTTGTATTTTTTTTGTATAATTATTATTAGAGAAAAGAATATTAAAGGAATATAGAAGTAGGAGATGGATTTATGAACACTTTAATTATTTGCGGAATTATATTAGCAGTTTATTTAGTATATTCTTTTGCAATTTCAAAAATACTTAGAAAGGTTAATGAAAAATGGTATATAGGATTTATACCAGTTATTAATAATATTAAATTATTAGAATTAGCTGATTATAAATGGTATAACATTTTTAAATTTATTATTCCACTAGGAATAATTGTTATTTGTTATTTTGGTGGATTTAAAGAACAATTAGTATATCTTATAGAAGGATTCTCAGGATTATGTTTATTATGGTATACATTAATGTTCAAATTAAGATTAGTTAAGAAGTTTAATGGAGGATTAATATATAAATTATTATCTATTATTCCTTTAGTACCTTTTATCGTATTAGCATTTGATAAAAGTAAATATGATTATAAATATGAATTTACTTCAGCTAGACTTAGATTCTTAACTGTATTTTTAACAGTATTTTCTTTAGTAGTAGGATTTACTATTCTTATTCCTACAGTATTTGATAATATTACTAAAGGACTTGATTTAGCTGGTGGATTTGAAATTCTATATAAGATTTCTCCAGCAGAAAAAGGTGTTAAATTAACAGAATCTATGGTAGAAGATACTTATAGAACAATGCTTAGAAGAATAGATGCTCTAGGTGTATCTGAACCTGAAATAACTATTGAAGGTAAAGATAAAATAAGAGTTAAATTAGCTGGTATTTCTGATGTAGATACTGCTAGAAACTATATTACACTTGCAGGAGAACTTTCATTCAGAGATTCATCTGATAAGAAATTAATGGGTAAAGAAGTACTTAGTAGTTCTATGGCTGCTAAAGTATCACAAGATGATAGTGGTAGACCAGCAGTACTTTTAAATGTTAAAGATAATGATACATTCTATAATGTTACATCAAGTATATCTCAATCAAATGATAAATTAATTGTTATTTGGCTTGATTATAACCCTGAAACTGATAGTTATAGTACAGCTAATTGTGGACAATTTAATGATTTAGTAGAAGCTAAATGTTTATCTGCTGCTACTGTATCTCAAGGATTTAGTAGTAATGTTATTATTCAAGGTAACTTTACTGAAGAACAAGTAGAAAACTTAGTTGATTTAATTAACTCAGGATCTAATAATGTTAAATTTAAAGAAATTTCTTCACAAACAGTTGGTTCTGCTTTTGGAGAAAATTCATTAGATAAAACTAAGATTGCAGGAGTTATAGGTATTGCATTAATAATTGCATTTATGATACTTATATATAATTTTGAAGGATTTATTTCGTCAACAGTTATTCTTATTTATGCATTCTTTACATTCTTAATTTATTATTTAATTGATGGTGTATTAACACTTCCTGGTATTGCTGCATTAGTACTTGGTGTTGGTATGGCTGTTGATGCTAATGTTATTACAGCAGAAAGAATTAAAGAAGAATTAAGAAAAGGAAGACCTTTAAAAGATGCATATAAGAATGGTGTTAAGAATTCATTTAGTTCAATATTAGATTCAAATGTAACAACATTTATAGTAGCAGTTATATTATTTATATTTGGTACAAGTTCTGTTAAAGGATTTGCTACAATGTTAATGATAAATATTGCTATGACAATGTTAATAATTGTGTTAGTTACAAGATTAATTACATATGCATTTATTAATACAGGATTCTTTAATAATAGATTAAAACTATTTATTAATCAAAGTAAAAAAGAAATAGTAAAATCTACTGAAAGAGTAGACTCTAAGTTTGAAGAGAAAATTAGATTTGATTTTACTGGTAACTTTAAAAAGTTAATTATTATTCCAGCTATTATATTAGTAGTTGGTATTGGTTTTGCTATATTTAAAGGATTTAATTTTGGTATTGATTTTACTGGTGGTACTGATATTACTATTACATCAAATAGTGCATCATTAAAGAAAGTTAATAAAACAATTAAAGATTTAGGTTATACAGTTATTGAATCATCTGAATCTGATGATAATTATTATGTAAAAGTATCTGAAGTTTTAACAGATAAAGATGTTACTAATACTAAGAATACTTTAAGTGAAGAATATAAAGCTGATGTAGATATATCTGTTGTATCTAACTTAGTTAAAAAAGATTTGATAAAGAATGCTATTAAAGCATTATTAATTGCTATAGTAGGTATTATTATTTATATTACAATTAGATATAAACTTAGTTATGCTTTAGCATCTATAATTGCATTACTTCATGATTCAATTATGGTTGTTATGTTATTCTCTATATTTAAAATTGAGATTAATTCAATCTTTGTAGCAGCTATTCTTACAATTATTGGTTATTCAATAAACAATACTATAGTTATTTTTGATAGATTAAGAGAAAATATTAAGAAACATTATATTGCTAAAAGCTTTGATGAAGATAAGTTAAAAGAAATTGCTAATGCAAGTATTAAAGAAACAATATTTAGATCTATTAATACTACATTAACAACATTACTTCCAATTATATGTTTAATAGTATTTGGATCTAGAGAAATACTTGAATTTAATATTGCGTTAGTTATTGGACTAATAGTTGGAGTATTCTCATCAGTATTCCTTGCTTGTTCATTAATGATTATTATTGAAAAGATGATTAATAAAGCAAAAGTTAAAAAAGAAAAGAATACTTCTAATAAACCTAAAAAAGAAACAAAAAGAAAGGTTCAAGAATTAAGTGTTAAAGGAATTAATGCTTAATTCTTTTTTGCCGAAAGGAGATAAATATGGATAAGAAATTTGAAATAGATACTATTTCAGAACTTATTGATGTCTTTAAAGAATATAATGATGATGAAGAAGAAATAAAGAACATAAAAAGAGCATATGATTATGCTGCTAAAGTTCATAAACAGAATATTCGTCTAAGTGGAGAAGAATATATTCATCATCCATTAAATGTTGCTTATATATTAGCAGGGTTAAATGCTGATTCAGATACTATATGTGCAGCTTTATTACATGATGTAATAACTGTTGGAAATATAGAATATGATGAAGTAAAAGATTTATTTGGTGAAAATATAGCTGACTTAGTTAATAGTATTACTAAAATAAATAAATTAAACTTATCAGCAGATTCAGAAGATCATGTTAACTATTATAAAAAGATAATAGTAGGTCTTTCAGAAGACGTTCGTGTTATTATTATAAAACTTGCTGAAAGATGTCAAAACATGAGAACATTTAATGCTTTACCAGAAAGTGCTAGAAAAGCAAAAGCTAAAGAAACACTTGAAATATTAGTTCCTATTGCACATAGATTAGGACTTGGAGAATTAAAAACAGAACTTGAAGTATTATCATTAAAATACTATAAACCAAATGAGTTTAAGATAGTAGAAGAACAATTAGATAATACAGAGGAAGAAAGAGAAAAGATAGTTCAAAATATGATTAATGAAGTATCTGATTTACTTGATAAGAATAATATAGAATATGAAATAAAGGGTAGAGCTAAATCTATTTATTCTATATATAATAAGTTATGTAAAGGAAAGAAATTCTCTGAAATATATGATTTATATGCCCTTAGAATACTAGTTAATTCAGTATCTGAATGTTATCAAGTAATGGGTATTATTCATTCAGTATTTAAGCCTATGCCTAAGCGTATTAAGGACTATATAGCAAATCCTAAGACAAATATGTATCAATCTATACATACAACAGTATTTGGACCATATGATAAGTTATATGAGATTCAAATTAGAACATATGAAATGGATAAGGTTGCAGAAAGAGGAATAGCATCTCACTGGTCATATAAAGAAAAGGGTAAAAACATTCAAGATTCAATGGAACAAAAACTTCAAATGTTTAGAAACATTATGGAGATTAATGAAGAAAAAGAATCTGCAGGAGATTTTGTTTCAACAGTACAAAATGAAATTCTTAGTGATAGTATTTATGTTTATACTCCAAGAGGTGATGTATTTGAACTACCTTGGGGATCTACTCCTATAGATTTTGCATATAGAGTTCATACAAGAGTAGGAGAATCTATGGTAGGAGCCCTAGTAAATGATTCTATTGCTAGTATAGATCATGAATTAAAAGATGGAGATATCGTTAAGATAATTACTAATAAAAATGCTTCACCATCAATTGAATGGTTAAATATGGCTAAGACTTCTCAAGCAAAGAGTAAAATTAAAGCATATTTTACTAAGATGGATAAAGAAGAAGCTATTAATAAAGGTAAAGATTTATTACTAAAAGAAATTAGAAGAAGAAAAGAAAGTATTAATGATGTAATGTCTAATTTAGATATAGTTTTATCTAATTTAAAACTAGATTCTGAAGAAGATTTATATTATTCTATTGGAACTGGTAAATATACATCAATTCAAGTAGTTAATACAGCTTTAAAAGAAGCAGAAACTAAAGAAGAATTTGTTTTAGATAAGATATTAAATAGACAAGTAGTTATTAATGATTATAAGAATGATGTTATTGTAAGTGGTATTAAAGATATTAAAGTTAGTTTAGCTAAAGGATGTAGACCTATTAAAGGAGATCCAATAGTTGGTTATATTTCTAAAGGTAATGGAGTTATTGTTCATCATAAAGATTGTAAAAATATAATACTTGATGGTGAAAGAATAATAGATGTTAAATGGAATGATAATATTAATAAGAAGTTTGAATCTAAAGTAAAAATAGTTGCTAATAAAAAAGATAATCTTCTTGTAGATATTGTTAATAATGCGTCTGCTGTAGGAATACAAGTTTTAAAGATTAATACTTCATATACTATAGATAATACTATTTATGAAATGATTATTAAGGTAGATGATACTATTATGTTAAACAAATTCTTTGTTAATCTTAAAAAGAATACTGACATTATATCGGTAGAAAGGGAATTTGTATGAGAGTAGTTATTCAAAGAGTATCTGAAGCTTCAGTTAATATTAATAATAACTATGAAGAAAAGATTAACAAGGGATATGTAATATTACTTGGAATATCTATTAATGATACTGAAGATGATTTAGAGTATTTAGTATCTAAAATAGAAAAACTAAGAATATTTGAAGATGAAAATGAAAAAATGAATCTTAGTATAAAAGATGTAAATGGTGAAATCTTACTTATTAGTCAATTTACTTTATATGCTAATACAAAAGAAGGTAATAGACCTTCATTTGTAGAATCTATGAAGTTTGAGGATGCTAATAAAATGTATGAAGCATTTAAAGAAAGATTAAAGAAAACTAATATACCATTTAAAACTGGTGAATTTGGTGCAGATATGAAAGTATCATTAATAAATGATGGACCAGTAACAATAATAATAGATTCAAAGGATAGGTAATTTTATGTTAGATTATAAATTAATAAAAGATGAAGAAGATGAAGAAGAGGTTGAATCTATAAATATATATCAAAGATTAGCTAGAATTAATCACGATATTAGAGATATTAAAAAAGGTTTAAAATGTGCTAAAAGAATTAAAAGAGTACAATTTAAATATAGAGTTTTTAAAAGAAAAAAATTAAACTATACAGATATATCTAATAGGTTATTAAATAAGTATGCTATTGCTACTGTTAATACTTATAGTAGTAATCTAAAAAAAGCAAAAAAAGCTATATGTGATAAAGAAATATATGCATATGAGGTTGCTTTATTAAATGATGAAACAAGAGAATATGAACCTAATTCAGAACTAGATACATGTATAGATATTTATAAATCTGATATTAAAGCTCTAAGAAAAGAAAGAATAAAGGTATTAAGAGAACTTGTTAAAAATGAAATAGATGATATTAATAATCCTGATTCTAGATGTAAAAATAGAGTTTTAAGAAAATTTTTAAGATAATACAAATAAGTGTTATAATAAGAAAAAGGAGTTAAAAATGAATAAGAAAGAAACAATTACAGGTTTAAGTAAAGAAACAGAGCCAATATTAATATATTTAGTTAGTATACTTGGTTTTATATTTTCATTCTTAAAGGATGAAGTAGATAAGGAAGCTAGATGGGTATATAATCAAGCAGGAGCTATATTTATAGTTTATGCATCAGTAGGCGTAATCAGCAGTAGTATTATTTATATTCCAATATTTGGAATAGTTATTGCTATTTCTTGCTGGATGATAGAAGTAGCTTTAGTAGTATTCTCTATTATAGCTATTGTAAAAGCATATCATGGAGAACATTATGAAATTCCTGTGATAGCAGATCTAGCTAAATCAATATGGACTACTGAAGAAAAAACTACTAAGAAAACTAATAAAGTTAAAGAAGTAGAAGTTAAGAAAGAAACTAAAAAAAGTGCAAAGAAAGGAGATTAGTATATCTTCTTTTTTGTTGCTATGTTATAATTAAAGTGGTGATAATATGAGAGTTATTATATCTGCTGGTGGTACAGGAGGACATATTTATCCTGCACTTGCTATACTTAATAAAATTAAAGAAGAGAATAAGAATTCAGAATTCTTATATATTGGTACTACTGATAGAATGGAAAAAGATATTATACCTGAAATGGGTATACCATATTATGGAATAGAAATATATGGTATTAAAAGGAAATTAACTTTTAAGAATATTTTATTCAATATAAAAGCAGTATTTAAATATATAAAGAGTAATAAATTAGTAAGAAAGAAAATAAAAGAATTTAATCCTGATATAGTAATAGGAGTAGGTGGTTATGTTACTGCTCCTGTTATTAAACAAGCTAAGAAATTAGGATATAAAACTTTAGTTCATGAACAAAATAGTATACTTGGACTATCTAATAAAGTTAATTTAAAATATACTGATACTTTATGTACTTCATTTAAAGATATGAAAGTAGATAAGTGTCATTATGTATATACTGGTAATCCAACTGGGGATAATGCTAAAAATATTAAAAAGACAGAATTAAAAGAATTAGGTATTACTAATAATAAAAAGACAGTATTAATAGTAATGGGATCATTAGGTTCTCAAACTGTTAGTAATGTATTAAAGGAATCTTTAACTAAGTTTAAAGATAACTATAATACTATTATAGTTACTGGTAAAGACTATTATGAATCATATTTAAAACATGACAAAGCAAAGAATGTTTATTTGTTTCCATATATTAATGGTCTTCCATCAATTATGAAATCATGTGATTTAATGGTTACAAGAGCAGGAGCATCAACTATATCTGAGATTGTATCTACTAATATGCCTGCTATATTTATACCAAGTCCATATGTTACAGAGAATCATCAATATAAGAATGCTATGAGTTTAGTTAATGAAGAAGCTGCTCTTGTATTAGAAGAAAAAGATTTAACAGTAGATTCTCTTATTGATAATATAGATAAAGTTATAAATGATGAAAGATTAATGAAAAAAATAAGAACAAATCTATCAAAATTTGATGTAGAAGGATCTCAAGATAGAATATATAAAGAAATAATTAAATTAGTAAAGGAATAATTATGGATAATATAATTTCTAAATTAGATAATAATTATAGAGTATTAGAAAATGAATCTTTAAGTAAATATACTACATATAAAGTAGGTGGAATAGCTAAATATATAGTTTATCCTAATAGTATAGATAAATTAGTAGAATTAGTTAGATTACTTAGAGATAATAATATTAAATTTAAAATAATAGGTAATGGGTCTAATTTAATATTTTCATCTAAGTTGTATGATGGTGTAATTATTAAATTAAATGACTTAAATAAAGTAGTTTATGAAGATAATATAGTATTTGTAGAAGCTGGATATCCTGCTATTAAATTGGCTATGGAAACTGCTAATATGGGTTTATCTGGACTTGAATTTGCATCTGGTATACCAGGAGCAATTGGAGGTTTAACTTATATGAATGCTGGAGCTTATTTAAGTGAAATGTCACGTATAGTAGAAGAAGTAACAGTTTTAGATAAGAATAATAATGTTATTACTGTTTCTAATAAAGATATGGGATTTACTTATAGACATAGTTTATGTTCTGAAAAAGGATATATTATTCTTAGTGTAAAATTAAAATTAGAACATGGTAATAAAGATGAAATAATTGCTTTAATAGAAGATAGAAAAAGAAGAAGAATAGAATCTCAACCACTAGAATATCCATCTGCAGGTTCAGTATTTAGAAATCCTGAAGGATTATCTTCATGGAAATTAATAGAAGACCTAGGTTTAAAAGGATATTCTATAGGAGGAGCCTCAGTTTCTGTAAAACATTCTAATTTTATAATAAATGAGAATAATGCTACAGCAGAAGACATAAGAGATCTTATTTTATATATAAAACAAAAAGTTAAAGAAGAATATAATATTGATTTAGTAGTAGAACAAGAATTTGTTAATTGGGAGTAATTATGAAAACAAAAAAGAAAAAAAGGAAATTAAAAAAGGTAATAGTTCTGTTTTTATTCTTAATTATTATTTCTGTAGTACTTTTCTTATTATCACTTATTAAAGTAAGAGGATATTATGTATTAAATAATAAGTATATAGATGAAGAAACTATTCTTTCTACTTGTGGATTAGATAGTGAAAGTCCATATGTATATACTCAAACATTCTTTGTTAATAGTAAATGTAAAAAGAATAGATTAATAAAAGAAGTTAATGTAGATCATACTAAAACATTAGAAATAAGATTAAAAGTAACAGAATACAAAATACTATTTAAATATGGTAATTTTGCTATTTCTGAAATAGGTAAGAAGATAGAGTACGATGATGATAATGTTCCTGTTTTAATTAATAAAGTTAGTGATAAAGATATATATGCTAATTTTATTAAGAAAATGAATAAAGTAGATGATGAAATATTATCTATTATTTCAGAAATAAAATATGATCCTAATGATGTAGATAAAGAGAGATTCTTATTATATATGAATGATGGTAATATGGTATATGTTACTCTTAGTAAAATAACTAAAATAAATACATATCCATCTATTATTAAAACAATTGAAAATAAAAAAGGAGTTTTATATTTAGACTATGGGAATTATTTTGTTCCTATAGAATAAAACTCTTTTTTTTTACCTTAAATAATGGTATAATATTTTTAGAAAATAGAGAGGTATCTTTATGAGAAAAATATATTCTTCAATTGATATTGGTTCAGATACTATAAAGATTATTGTACTTGAAAAAGTAAAAGATAAACTAAATGTATTAGCATCTAATATTTATCCTTCTTTAGGGGTTAAAAATGGTGTTATAGTGGATGAAAATGAAACTATAGAAACTATTAAAGAAGCTCTTAAAAAAATAAATAATAGTTTAAATGTTAATATTAATAAAGCATTAGTAACTGTTCCTATGAATGATGCAAATTATAGAGTAGTAGATGGATATACTACTATTACTTCAGAAGAAAATATAGTAACTAGAGAAGATTTATTAAATACTCTTCAAGCATCAATATATAATAAGATACCTGAAGACGAAGAATTAGTTACTGTAATGCCCATTAAATACATGTTAGATGATAAAGTGGAAGTAAAGAATCCAAGAGGGTTAAAAGCATCTAAATTAAGTGCATTAGTTATGATGGTAACTGTTCCTAAAACTATTTTATATAAAAATTTATCTGTATTTGATAAATTAGGTATAGAAGTAGTAGATATATTATTTAATAATATTGGAGATTATTACGCATATAAAGATAAAAGCTATGATGAATCAGTTACTGCTGTTGTAAATATAGGTCTTAATAAAACAGATATTTCTATATTTAATAAAGGTATTATTACAGCATCTAAAGTACTTAATGTGGGTTCATTTAATATAGATGAAGATATATCATATGTATATAATATTCCACTAGATAAAGCTAGAAAAATAAAAGAAATCTTTGTAGATTTAAAAAAACCATCTAAAGATGAATACTATGATATTAAAGACAAATCTAATATAAAAATAAGTATAAATCAAAAAGAAGTTAGTGATATTGTATATAATAATTTATTAGAAATAATAAAAAAAGCAAAAAAAGAATTAAATAACTTAACAAAAAAAGAAATTCATTATATAATTATAACAGGTGGAATAAGCAATATTCCTGGATTTGATACTATATGTTCGGAAGTTTATAGTGAAGTTGTTTCTACTAAAATGAGTAAACTTGGTATTAGAGATAATACATATTCTTCTTCATATGGTGTAATTAAATTCTTCATTAATAAATTAGAACTTAGAGGAAGAGATTACTCTATGTTTAATGAAGATGAAATTAATAAATTAGTAAGTAATGCGACAAAAGATGAGGATACTAAAATATTTGGTAAACTATTTGGACGTCTATTTGATAAGGAGGACTAATTATGGCATTAGAAATTGATCAATTAGCAAAAATAAAAGTTATTGGTGTTGGTGGCGGAGGTAATAATGCCGTTAACCGAATGATAGAATCTGGTATTAAAGGTGTTGAATTTATCGTAGCTAATACTGATTCTCAAGCACTAAGAAATTCAAAAGCAGAAATAAAATTACAATTAGGTAAATCTGGACTAGGAGCTGGAGCTAAACCTGAAATTGGTAGACAAGCTGCTGAAGAAAGTAAAGATGATATAAAAGAAATACTTAAAGGTGCTGACATGGTATTCGTTACATGTGGTATGGGTGGAGGAACTGGTACAGGAGCAGCTCCTGTTATTGCAGAAATAGCTCAAAACCTTGGTGCTTTAACAGTAGGTATTGTTACTAAACCATTTATGTGGGAAGGTAATCTTAGAATAAACAATGCTGATGCTGGTATTGATGCATTAAGACAACATGTAGATACTTTAATTGTTGTTCCAAATGATAGATTAAGAGAAATTATAGATAAAACAACTCCAATGTTAGAAGCATTTAAAGAAGTTGATAATGTACTTAGATTAGGTGTTCAATCAATATCTGATTTAATAGCAGTTAATGGACTTGTTAACTTAGACTTTGCTGACGTTAAGACAGTAATGGAAAACAAAGGTGATGCTTTAATTGGTATAGGTGTTGCTACAGGTGAAAATAGAGCTGTTGAAGCTGCTAGACAATCTGTTAGTTCACCACTTCTTGAAACAGATATAAGAGGTGCTACTAACGCTATAGTTAATATAACTGGTGGAAACAACTTAAGTTTATATGATGTTCAACAAGCAGTTGAAGTTATTAGACAATCTGCTGGAACAGAAATTAATATAATATTTGGTGCTGTTATTAATGAATCTTTAGAAGACGATGTAATAGTAACAGTAGTTGCTACAGGATTTGATAAAGTAGGGGATGTATATTTTGAACCTATGAGAGAACAAGTAATTGATATGAATGCTACTCAAGAAGATCCAGATGATTCAGATGATGATGATGGATTTGATATTCCAGATTTTATCAAAAATAGAAAAAATATATAATGTAAAAAAGAAGTGTAAACTTCTTTTTTTTTGTCTTTTGATATTTACAAAAAATATATATAATTATATAATTGAATTAACCAGTGGGAGAAAGTGGTTGAATGTGGGGGATGTCTATGTTAATGGGAGAATATCATCACAATTTAGACGATAAGAATAGACTTATTATTCCTTCTAAGTTTAGAAATGAAATTGGAAACAAATTCATTGTAACTAGAGGACTTGAAAAATGTCTATTTGCTTATTCTGTTGATGAATGGAACAAAATTATAGAAAAACTTAATACACTTCCATTTACTAGTAAAGATGCTCGTACATTCATGAGGATGTTCTTATCAGGGGCCACTGAGTGTGAACTTGATAATAATGGAAGAATCTGCATCAACGGACCTTTAATGAATTATGCTTCATTAAACAAAGAATGTGTAATTATAGGTGTTGGTGAAAGAATCGAAATTTGGGATCAAAATATGTTTAATAACTTCTTTAATGATAATATTGATAACTTCAGTGATGTAGCGGAGAATTTATTTAATGCATATTAGTGTATTACTTAATGAATGTATAGATAACCTAAATATTAAAGAAGACGGAATATATGTTGATGCTACTTTAGGATACGCTGGTCATAGTTCACAAATTTTAAAACGAATAGCAAGGGGTTGCTTATTCGCCTTTGATCAAGATGGGGAAGCTATCGAATATAGTACAAAGATTCTTGATCAAATTAAT
>JAEEGL011155871.1_pt1 | contig 43020 bp, 54 predicted proteins | sample 9134231 | NCBI WGS metagenome assembly JAEEGL01 (sample SAMN16246548, study PRJNA631951) | gut metagenome | biome: gut microbiome; feature: rumen; material: fiber-attached | host: Bos | place: Iran: Karaj | collected 2018-10 | reverse complement strand
GAGCTAATCGCCCGAAGAATGGTGCCCAAGGCCGGACTTGAACCGGCACGGGCTTTAACACCCGCAGGATTTTAAGTCCTGTGCGTCTACCTGTTCCGCCACTTGGGCAGCACCAATTCGGTTGTCTTATATATAAGACTTCTTTAATATACATTAAAACTCTTGGAAAATCAACATTTTTTTTAGATTTTACTAAAAGTTTTAAAGCCTTCATTAAAAAACCCACTTTAGTGGATAATCAATAAAATGGTGGCTCCAGCGGGAGTTGAACCAGCGACACAAGGATTTTCAGTCCTCTGCTCTACCAGCTGAGCTATGGAGCCATAAAAAAATGGCGGTCCGTAGGGGATTCGAACCCCTGATCTTCTGCGTGACAGGCAGACGTCATAGGCCTCTAGACTAACGGACCAAATGGTTGCGGGAGCAGGATTTGAACCTACGACCTCTGGGTTATGAGCCCAACGAGCTACCAAGCTGCTCTATCCCGCGATATGTAAAAAATAAAGTGGCGGAGGAATAGGGATTCGAACCCTAGCGCCGCTTGCACGACCTGCTGGTTTTCAAGACCAGTCCCTTCAACCAACTTGGGTATTCCTCCGGATATCTCTTTGAGATAACAAACTGATTATAGCATAGCGAATTTTAATAAGTCAACAAAAAATTTACTGATATAAGAATTTTTTTATTTAATGTCTTTATATTCTTCTTTCTTTTCTTCAATCCATTCTGGTAATTTCTTCTTTAATGAGGAAAAACCTGAGATTGTTTCATGGATTAAAGGATTCTCATCTATTCTATAATTCATGTTTTTAACAGATAGTACACAATGTTTATTTTCATGATCTATAGATTCTATTTCAGCATATATTGTTTCTCCAACATTTGCGTAGTCTTCTACATTCTTAACAAACTTCTCAGATATTTTAGAAATATGTATAAGACCTCTATAATCATTATCTAATTTAACAAAGATACCATAATTCTTAATTCCAGTTACAATACAACTAACAATACTACCTACTTTGAATTCTTCCATTATTGCACCTCGTTTCATATAATAACAAAATATCTTTACTTTGTAAATGAATTAAACTATAATCAACACAGGTGAAGCCGTATGGAAGAAACAATTAAAAAGATTAATGAAGTATTAGATCAAATAAGACCTTACCTTAATATGGAAGGCGGAGATGTAGAATTTGTTAAATATGAAGATGATTATGTTTATATCAAATTCTATGGTGCTTGTGTTAACTGTTCAATGATGGATGTAACTATTGAAGATGGTATATATGCATCTATTAAAGAAGTTATTCCTGAGTGTAAGGGTGTTATTAACGTAGAAATTTAAAAAACTCATATCGATTTGATATGAGTTTTATTTTTATCCAGCGATTGTTGAGCCTACAGCAGAAGAATCATCCCCAGCAGATACGCCTGTTGGCATTTGTACTGGTGGAAGTCCTGCGTTAGGATCAAATTCCGGAATAATTATATTTGGATTAGTTGTTGTTGTTTTTTCGTCTGCCATAGGAACATCAGGTAATATTTGAGGTAACTCTGGCACTGCAGCAACTGCTTGTTCTTGAACAGGTGCAGGAGCTACAGGAGCAACTGCTGGTTCTTGTACAGCTGGTGTTTCAGGAACAACTGGAGCAGTAGGAGTTGCAACAGGACTTGTTGCTAATGATTCAATAGGATTAGCAGGTACTGGTGTTTCTTCAACTACTGGAGCAGCAACTGGAACTGTTGATTGTTGTACAACAACTGGTTCAACTGCTGGAGTTTCAACTATAGGAGCACTAACAGTTGTATCAATAATATTATTACTAATAACATTTGCTGAGTTAACTGCACTCTTTTGTGCTTGTTCAAATGAAGGAATAACTACTGTTCCATTACTTGTTATATCTATAGCAGATACATCTTCAGTAGTATTTGCCATATTAGTATTAATCATACCATCATAGCTTCCTTGAGCTTGTTTAATCTCTTGGCTAGATAAACTAGTATTTATATTAGCTATATTATTAGTTAATTTTCTAATAGATTCCTTAATCTCTTCATTTTGAGTTCTAATATCTTTTAATTCTTTAATAATTTCATTAAATATATCATTATCTTCAATTGATGGTGTTACTTTATTAGTTACAGGGATTGCAAAACTATCTTCTTTTTTATCTTCAAGTACAACATCTGGGATTGGCATTGGAGAAATACTTTGGATTTCTTCCATTGGTTTGGTTTCTTTTACTTCCGTTACAACTTCTGTAGTAACAGGTTTATTTTCTTCAACTACTGTTGTAGTAACTTCAGGTTGTGCTACTACAGTTGGTTCGGGTTGTACTGGTTGTGTTGAAGTTACTGTTACAGGTTCAGTTGGAATTGTTGGAGTTGCTGCTACAGGTGCATTTGGAATTGCTCGTGTTTCTTCAACTTTTACTTCAGGTATAGCAGGTGTTTCACTTACAACTTCTGTAGTAACTACATTTTCAGGATTTCCTACTGCTGCAACATTGGCATTACGATTTGGATTTGTAATTGCTAATTTATAGTTATCTCTTAATCCAGTTAATTTATCTAACTTAATAGCAATTTTTCTTGGAATATCAACGTTAAATGATTTACCTTCACCTTTTTCATCAAAGATACTGTTATAAGACATACCTTCAACAGTTTCTCCATGAGTGATAGCAAGCATTACTCTTTTAACATTATCCCATTCTTCATCAGTAATGTTTTTATCCACTTCACTAACTTTAGCAACATAGATTTTATTTAAATCTCCATTAACTAATTCATTTAATGTATAGAATAAATAATCATTACTAAAACCATCACCTTTTAATGTGATGTATGAGATTCCTTCCGCTATTATTTGATTTCCATTTCTGTCAACAATATATACTTTATTATTCACACTAACCAACCCTTTTTTTATTTAATTTTCTTTAGTAAGAAATACTTACAATCATATGCACAATTGTTTTTAATATAGTCATCTAAGATTGCTATATCATTTATCTTAGTTGTATTTTTATTCTTTGATTCATTAAACCCTTTTAATCTTAACTTTCCATATGCCCAGTCACCAAATATGTAATCATATTCATCAAAATATTCAGTAACTCTTTCTAGGAAAGCATCCTTGTCAAAACCTTCACGATAGTTTTTAACAAGTTCATATTTAAATCCATTACTTTCAATATTCATATTATCCCCCGATTACTTAGTTAATAAGAAGAATGTTACTGCTGCGGCAGTTCCAATCACACTAAGTATTAATAAAACATTAACAAAACCATAAGCAAATTTCTTTTTGTTTTTTAATGGTGTTGAAATTCTAGAAGTTTTAATTAATTCTTCTTCCTTTATTTTTCTATTAATATCCATTATCTCTTCTTCACTAAGACTCGCTACATTTCTAATATCAAATCCATATTTTTGATAAACACTTGGATGTAATAATGAAGCATTAACTGCCATAAGTCCAAGTTGTGTGTTTGTAATTTGGATCTTATCATTAGTCCATGTTCTTAAGATTAACTCTTTATCAGATGAAATAATAGATTTTAATTTCTTTAAGTCTCCATCATTAGGAGTGAATATCTTATCGAATTCTCTGATTTCTTCGGGAGTAAACTCTTTTCTTTTATTACGTTTCATAATCATCTTTAATAGAGATTTCTCTATTTCCGCAATTAATCCAGTAACTTTAACTCCTTCTTTATAATTTTTTAAGAATTCATAATAAGAATTCATATTATCTATAAATGTATTTACTTCAGATTCTTTAAAATCATATATTAGTAAATTACATTTAAATGCTTTTTCATTATCTATTTTATAAGGAAGTAATATTGCTTTTTCACCATAAATAATAGTTAAAGCTTTAATTACATACATTTCAAAAGTGTGAAGTCTTTGATAGCCTTCACCATTCTTATATGAAATATATGATCTTATTCCATATTCAAAAGCAGGATTAATAAAATACTTTTGAGAGAATTTAACTTCCATATTTACCTTTCTTTCTAATCAAATAAACCTAAATTCAACATATTGTTTAGTATAAATATTGTACCAATTATTAAAAGAATAACAACTAGGAATATCATAACTTTTAAAATAAATGTTGATTTATCTCCTTTTACTACATCTCCGAATTCATCATATGAATCCATATCTATATTTAACTTTGATAGTGTTTTTGTAACATGTTCTTCGTGAGTTTTCTCTTTAACTGGTTGTTTCTTTTCTTGAACAACCTTTGTTTCAGGAACTACTTCCTTTTTAGGTTCTTCTACAACACGTTCTACTATCTCTTGTTTTTCGATTTCATGTTTTAACTCTTCAGCTTTTATTTCTTCACCATTATTTAAATCATCAAATAGATCTAAAGCTTCAGAAACATCTTCTTTAACTTTGTTTTGTTTGTTCTTCAATTCTAAAGCAGTGATAGTATTGATTAAATCCATTAAATTATCTTCTTCAACTTTTTTCTTCTTTTGATAGTTCTTTTCGGATTCATCAGTTTTAGTTAGGTCGATATTATTAAGAATTTCATATTGTGTTTGTCTTACACTTCTTAAACGTTCTTTATTATAATTAATATCTTTTCCTTCCTTAGCTTTTCTTAATATTGCATTAATATCATATTCTTTAGTATCTTGAACTTTTTCTTTTTCATCATGTTCATTTTCAATAAAGATGCTTTTTCTTTTAGGAGTGTTATCTGAGTAATCATTATCAAGTAAATTTCTTAAGTTGCCTGCATCAATTCTAGATGAATTGTTGTCCATAAGCTTAGTATTGTCTTCGATATCGAAATCATTAATTGAACTGTTTTTTACCTCTTCGTATAGAGCTCTATTTTTTTCTACCCTTGAAGTAAAGACAGTTGTATCGTTATACTTATCCATTCTAGATTGCATATTTACACATCCTATCACTATTAGTTTAACATCAAATGTATAAAATGTACATAGGAGAAAATTAGTCTTTGATTTGTCTTATTTGTATGATATTATAATTATGTAAAGGGATACTTTTAGCGTTAACAAGAACATTCATAGAATGTTCTTTGTTGTGCGCTAAGTTCATTTATATTATAATAAATATATATTAAGAACGAAGGAGAATATTATGGCAAAAGTAGTATTAGATAAGACTAAATGCATCGGTTGCGGAGCATGTGTTGCAACTTGCGGTGTAGATAATGGTGGAAACTTTGATTTTGGAGATGACCGTTTACCTGTAGTAAAAAACGAAACTCCAACTGAAAATACACAAGCTGCAATTGAAGGTTGCCCAGTAGAAGCAATTTCAATCGAAGAATAATAAAAACAGTATCATTTGATACTGTTTTTTATTTATTACTTTTCCCTCTGTTACAATCCATACATAATGTTTGAAGATTATTTAATACTGTCTTACCGCCTTTTGAAATCGGTTTTATATGATCAACTTCAAGTTTTACACCATCCATTCTTGCAGATGCACCACATATACAACACTTATAGTTATCTCTTTTTAATACATCATACCTTAGCGACATACTCATTAGTGACCTTTGATAACTAGCTCTTTCTTTGTTTTTTCTAACAACTCTTGCATCTTCAAGCAGTTCTACCATATCATCTGAATTATAGTACCTAAAGTCAGAATAATAATTTCTTCCCATATTAGATCGATAATCAATCATAATAGTTAAGTTAACTTTATTTATATTTTTTGTTCTTACTTTTTCGCATAATGCATTTTCATACAATTCATATTTCTCTATATTTCTAAAATAAAATCTATTACATTCTATAGTTTTATTTCTTTTAGAATTCATTATCTTTTTATATTGTTTATAATAATCAAAAAAGATGTTGTTTCTATCATCTAGAACCTTAATGTATTTTCTTATAATATCATAATTTTCATCAACATAGTTTAAAGCGTGTTTATAATAATCATAGTTATCGAATTGAGTTTTACTATTTAGTCTTTCTTTAAAAGTCATTTCTTCTACGATAAAATCAAAATCAATTTCATTATTCAAATCCACTATTTTTTTAATTTTTTTACTTGATTTCATGACATAATCGATACGTGCTTTCTTATATAATTCAATTATTAAACTCAAAAATATATAAATAACTACTATAATTAATAATAATATCGGAAAAATCAATTCAATATTCATATAATACACCCCTTTCAAAATTCGAAGTGTATTATACTACTTATTCTTAAAAAAGCAAAAAGACTATAATCTTAATTATAGTCTTCTAAGAATCTAGGGCCCTTATGACCTTCATCTGAAGGTTCATCTCTTAAAAGGTCTTCATAGTTTCTTTGTCTTAATGCTTCATATATACAAATGGCTACTGAATTAGATACATTAAGTGCTCTAACTTTATCAGTCATTGGTATTCTTGCACAATTATCTAATTTATCTTTTAGTATTTCAGGATCAATACCAGTTGATTCTTTACCAAAAACTAAATAGATATTCTTATTATCATTAGCTTCATCTGTATAATTCAAATCACTATGTGGTTTATGACCATATCTTGTATAAAAATAATATACTCCATCATTTTTTGATACAAAGTCTTCCCAATTTTCATATATAGTCCATTTACAATTTTCTATATAATTAACACCACTTCTTTTAATAGATTTTTCATCCATACTAAATCCTAATGGTTTAATTAAATGTAAATGTGTATGTGTTGCTACACAAGTACGCATAATGTTACCAGTGTTTTGTGGTATTTCTGGTTGATATAAAACAATATTTAACATAATAACACCTCTTCAGTTATGTATTATACAATAAAAAAATGTAGATTTTAATCTACATTTGCATTATTTTTAATAATATCTTCTAAAGAAGATGAATCTATAATACCATTTGTTGAAGTAGCAATCGCAGTAGGTTTACCTTCTTTATAATAAATAATTGATGGTACTTTATCTACTTTAAAGTCTTTAAGTTTTAAAACTTCATTTAACTTATCATAGAAGCCTTCCTTTTCATATTCTTGAGTTACATCTACATAAATGATGTTTTCTAAAAGACCATATCTTCTGAATACAAGTTTTAAGTTCTTTTGATTTTGATAAATATCTTCATCACCATAATAACTTAATACTAAGAAAGCATCTTCTCCGATTTCTAAAGTAGTATCATTAAGTTCGCTAAATTGAACTTCTTTAGTTAAATTAAGTGGACTTGTATAGTTAGCTTTATTATTTTTATAAATTGAATAAATATTATAAGTTGCTGTACATATAGATAATATAAGAACTATCATAGCTACTAATATAAAATAATTAGTTTTCTTTATTTCTTTTTCCATACTATCACCTACTTAAATCTTAACAAATTAATTAATCTTTAACAACCTCTTAGTCCTTTATATACTTAAAATAATTACTTGAGTTTACTTCTTCATTATTAATGTTAACAACTTTATATTTATTAACATAATAATCATACAATTCCTTATTAAAAGAATAAGACTTTTCTTCTTTTAAAGAATAAAATACTAATTTGTCTTCAACAATTCCATCATATCTTAAATCTAATTCTTTTTCTAAATCATGTTCTATTTTTCTTTTTGATAATTCTATTAAACAATCATTTAATTTATCTTCATATATAAGTATTTTTTCTTTAATATCATCATATGATAAACATATTCTATCAACATCTTCAAATTCTCCATAAGACAAACTATAATTTGGAGTTCTTAATACAAACTTATAATCTAAGTAAATATTAGTATTACATTTTTCACATTTTATATTAAAAATTGATCTATCTAATAATTTATCAATATGAGTTTCATTATATTCATCATTAATAGTTATTCTTTTCTTATTTTTACAAGTAGGACAAATAAAATCTATTCTTTTTCTCATTGTTTCACTTCCTAATAGTATTATATAATAAACATGGTGTTAAATATGAAAAAAGTATTAAAGTTTATAATAGTTTTCATTTTGTTGATAGGATTTATTATATTAGATGTGTATTTATATAAAAATACTTTTTATGATAAATATAAGATACCAGAAGAAGTGGTATTCGAATATAGTAATAAACTAGTAGTATTTAGTAATAGTAATTACTTTGACTTAATAACAAATAAGAATGTAGAAATTCTAAGTGAAGATGAGAAAATTAATACAGATTCTACAGGAACTAAAACAAAGAAAATGACTATTAAATATAATAATAAGAAATATTATTATAATATGAATGTTGAAGTAACTGATGTAACAGAACCTCTAGTTTTAAGATATCAAAGTAATATAACAACAACACTTATGAATGTTGCATATCCATGCGATAAAGCATTATATATAGATGATTATGATACTAAACCTAGTTGCGTAATCGAAGGTGATGTTGAATATGATAAAGAAGGTACTTATCCAGTTAAAATGACTATAAGTGATAAAGCTGGAAATAAAGTAGATAAAGATATAACTATTAAAGTAGTAGAAAAAATTACTTCATCAGGAAAAAGTAGTAGTTCATCTAAAACTACTTATATCAATTTCGAAGATGTAGTTAAAAAATATAAAAATGATAATACAATGATTGGTATAGATGTCTCTAAATGGCAAGGTAATATTGATTTTAATAAAGTAAAAGAAGCTGGATGTGAATTCGTAATAATAAGAATTGGTGTACAAGCAGGTAGAAATTATGAACACAGTTTAGACGGCAACTATAGTACATATATTAGAGATGCTAAAAGTGCAGGTCTAAAGGTAGGAGTTTACGTTTATACTACTGCCCTTAATTATGAAGATGGTGTTAAAACTGCGGAATTTGTTCTTAATACACTTGGAGATGAAAAATTAGATTTAGGTGTTTCATACGACTGGGAAAACTATCAATATATTATGGAATATGAAACATCTCTTCATGATTTAAGTGAAGGTTATAAAGGATTTAAAGATAAACTTAATTCCAAAGGATTAGAAACTCACTTCTATGCATCTAAATATTATTTAGAAAACTTCTGGATCAATATAGATGAACCTGTATGGCTTGCTCATTATACTGATGAAACAACATATCAAGGAAAATACTTCATGTGGCAATTAACAGGTAGCGGTAAAATTGATGGAATACCTGACAGCGCTGTAGATATTGATATTTTATACAAATAAAAAAAATAAGAAATTACATTCTTATTTTTTTTGTTTCGTCTTCTTTATTTAAGAATACTTCAGTTTCTTCTACTCCATCTCCAGCTTCGATCTCTTGTTCATCACCAGGACCACCCATAACAATTTGGTCTGCTCTTTGTTGTTGTACAAAAGATAAACCTGGATTAATAAATGCATTAATTTCATTTGCATTTAATAGATCTGTTCTATAAGTACTTGAACTTGGTCCAAATTGAGTAGGAACTATTTCATCAATCTTAGAAACAGCAGTTTCTTGCATTCCTCTTTCAGCTTCTACTTCAACTTGTCTTACACTATCAGCCATTTGCTTATTAATAATAGCATTATTAATAATATTATTTATTTCGTCTGTTAATGAACCATTTGATTTAGCAACAACTAAATCAGAGAACTTAGTAGCAATACTTGCAATAATAGTTTCCATTAAATCTTCTTTAGTCTTTTCAAAGTCTAAATCTCTATCTTTGCAAACTCTTTCAAGAACATCCATAACCGTAAAATAAATAGCATTACCTACTTCATGTTGTTCAATTGCTCTTTCTTGTTCTTCCTTTGATGGTTCTTTGATTTCGTTTAATTCTGGCATTTCTTCATATTTATCGTTTATGAATTTTACAGCTAAAACTTTAATATCTTTGATTTGTCCGTTAACAATAACACCGTATTTAATCATTTTATTCGCCTACGCTTTCACTTGAAGTTTTTTCTTCAGTTGAATCATCATAGCTTACGATTGTACCAACTGGTAAACTTTCAATATATTCTCTGAATGACATATATTCATTCTCACCTTTTCTAATAGGTTCAGAATACTTAGGATCATTAAGCTCTTTTTCAAATACTTCGTTTAAGAATGCTTTATAATCCATTTCAGCTTTATTAGCTCTACTTTGTAGTACAGTTAATATTTTTCCTGCATCAAAATCCATTTCATCTGGATAGATTTCAATTAAATAGTCTTTAATTGTTTTATACTCTCCGTTAGAGAACTTAATCTTTCTATTAAGTAGAGTTCCATCTAGTTTATCGATTTCAATTAATCTTTCTTGCGCAGTACTTGCCATAAATATCACTCCAATTTCATTATAACACACTATTTGTTTAATGTTTCAACAATTATTTTATCATCAAAGTCAAAATTATAATACTCTTTATCCTCATTATCTTCAGATATTATGAATTTACCTATAGGTAAATCTTCTGCTCCTGGAACATTAGCATAGTTTGCATGTTCAGCATCACTCATATCAAACGAGATAATAATTGATGAATATGTATTCTTATCAGATTTAAAGAAATAGTTATCAGTATTAGAGAAAGCTCCAATAAAGAAAATATTTGTATCTTTTAAACCTGTAATTAAAGAAGTGATTTGTTTAGAGATATCTTCATTCATTATAAATGTATCATTATCATCTATTACTAGTACTATATCACTTAACTTTTCCTCTTCTTTTTCATTATAATCATCTACAGTTATATATCCTTTTGAATGAATTAATCTATATCTTTCATCCATGATATTTAACACTTTTACTAATACACTTAAAGCTTTATCATTATCTCTTAGTGCATAATCTTTAGAATATCTAGAGTCAGCATATAGATTCAATTCTACACCACTTGAATCAATTAGGAAGAAATCCATATCAAGTGAAGTATTATTTTTAATTAATTGGCATACAATTTGATCTAATAGTATAGATTTTCCAGATCCTGTTTCACCAGTAACAATTACTGATGGATTTTCTTTTAAATCTATTACTCTTACATCATTATTATTGTTATAGCCAATTACAACTTCATGTCTTTGATTATTATTTTCTAAAACTTCTCTAAAATCCTTATGTTCTACCATAAAACCCTCCCTATAAATCATATGGTTTTAAGTCTACTAATACTTCATTATAGACTTTAGTTCTATCTCTTAACGGAATATTAATTGAATAGAATTTATTACCATCTGATTCGATTGTATCTATTTTAATATTATCTTCGATTATATTAACAATCTTAGAATCTATTAAATACTTTCTAATATTATTTTCTGATAAATCAATATTAGATATAAATACAGTAGCTACATCTATATCATAACTTGCCCATACTTCAATTCTATATGGTCTATTTTCATATACTCCTTCGTTATATCCAATGTTAACTACTTCAGTATCACTTGTGAAATCTACTAGTTCACGATTAATAATTGGTAATTCCATAAAACCTCCCTAAGAATTAATTATGAAATAAGAATATATCTTTAATGAATCCTCATATGTATATCCTAAATCCATAATAATTGAAATAGATGTATCCATATCCATCTCATAGAAACATCTTTCATTTTTAAGTATATCATTTATTATTGAATATTTTTTAAAATTTTCATCATTTTTATCCAATAATTCTTGTGTCTTTTCTCTTAATTTATTAAGCATTTAGAAAATCACATCCTTTTATCATTTCAGAATAATATTCTTTATTCTCTAAATAATTGTTTATATCTTTATAGTTATTTACTTTTATATTAGAAATTGGATCTATAACATAATAAGTATCATTATATTTAACTACTACGATAGGTATAACTTTCTTCATTTCTTTATTTCTAGAATCATTAGTTATTATATATAACTTAGAGTTTTCATCATGTCCTAAGATCTTTTTATAAATATGTTCAATTCTATTTAAATAAGTAGAATCATAGTCTTTAATAAACGAAGCTATTCTTAAGAAAGTAATTAATTTTTCACTATCACTAGGTCCATCAGTTAAATAGAAATTCTTATAATATGCTATATTATTAAATAATCTTGTTTCAGTAGTACGTTTATTAATTATATCTTCAGATAGCTTATCATCTATTTCATATACTTTCATTCTAGTTGATGAGTTATCAGTTTGAATTCTAAATCTTTCCTTAGAAAACAAGATATTGTATTCTTCATACCATATTTCTAAGAGATTACCATCTAATTTATATTCAATTCCTAAGTTTTCTGCTACAAAAGCAAGAGTTTGAATGCTAAATTGAATATCTTTCATTTGTTTATATACAAACATTAACTTTTCAAATGGGGTATATGATTCATCCATATAATCAAATAATTTATTATATATTTTAATATTTAATGTTTGTTTTGGTTTATCGTGTTTTTCAATAACTAAAGAAGATATATCAATGTGTCTTAATTCTTCTTCCATAATATATGCAGAATCACTAAATAAGTATTTCTTTAGTATTCCAGTTGATGCAAACATAAGCATTAATAGTCTTACATTATTTACACTTATATTATTTTTATTAGCTATTACATTTATATAATCAGGACTAGAATTAAATATATTAATCAAATCTATATTGTTTATCGATATTTTATTACCATCTTTAAATGTAATTTGAGTAGTTGAATAAGTATTATTCTTTTTACATTCTTCGATTGTAGTAAATGATAATAACTTATGTGCTCTAGTTAGAGCTGTATCTTTTAAACCTAAACTTAATAATTTATATAAACATAAAGCATAAGTTTTCTTAGTTAACGAAATAGACCCTACGACATTATCATCTTTTAGTAATATAAAAGATATAGCAAATACATAGTTCTTATTAGCCATATTCTTTAATACATATCTGAATAAACCATCATTTTCTAATGTTTCAGTTACTAAATATTTGATATTTTCTTTATAAAGATTAAACTCAAATTGGTTTTTGATTAACAATTTATCTAAACCAAATTTATAATTTAATTCTTCATCTGTAATAAATATCTTTTTATTCAAAAATGAAAGATACGATAAATTATTTATCATACTACCAACCACCTTATATAAATTATAACATTATAAAGGCACAAAAAAAATACCAGTAGCCTGGTATTTAAATTACTTAAGTTTTCTAACTAAAGCATCTAATGGTCTCATTTCACCATTTATATAAGATTCAAATCCAACTTTCATTCCTAATCCTTCATTATATGATTCTATTAAATTAAAATTATCTTCACCATTATATTCTAAATTTACTTTTTTTCCTACTCTTTTACATGTGTATGTATCTTCATATGTAGGTAAATATTGAGATCTAAAACCATTAACAACATTAGATACGATTTCAATCTTTTCATTATCAAAGTTAAAGAATGGTTTTAATAACTCTAATGATCTATATGTATAAACTTTAGATGCAGCTTCAATATATGATACATTTTTTTTAGTAGTTTTTACTTGACCTTTAATATTAGATACACAATTTTCATCTCTAACACACATAGTATAGTCTGCTCTATTGTATTGAGTGTTATATCTATAAGAAACTAAGCCATTTTCACCATTAAATTTTCTATCTATATTATATTTATAATTTGGGAATATAGATTTATCATCTAACTTTTGGCAAACAACTCTAGCTTTACCATCTCTATATATAAATTCTAAATAATTTACTCCATTTTTTTCTTTTATATCAGCTGATTCATAGCCTTCAAGAATGAAGTTAGGAATAGAACCTCTTAATTCTACTTTACTTAATATATCTTTTAATCCAATAACTTCTTGAGTATTTTTTTCTAATTTATTAATAGAATTAGTTAAATCTTCTTTTTTAGTAGTAATACTTTCTATTGTATTACTGCAAGTAACAGAAATAACATCTTTAATTTCTTTTAAACTTTTAATAATTTGTTCTTTATTCATATCTATTACCCCCTCAAAAAACTCCGTTTAGTTTAACATAATTGTAGCAATTGGTCAAATTTCGTGTTATAATCACATTATCAATTTGATTTAGGGGTGTAGTTCATCGGTAGAATGATGGTCTCCAAAACCACAGAGGAGGGTTCGATTCCTTCCACCCCTGCCATTTGTTCATTACGCGAACTCAATTGCTATATATAAGTATGGTTTTGCAGTTAGTGTTACTATAAATAGAACTAATAAATAGTTCTTTTTTTGTTACATAATATATACTATTACTTTCTATTGACCTTATTTTTTAATATATATATACTTTAACTGTAGGGTTTAAGTTAAATATTAGTTGCCCTTAAGGAAAGGAATGTTGTTATGGAAAAAATGAAAAAATGCAAAGCTTGTGGAAAGGATATCGCAAAGTCTGCCAAAATCTGTCCAGGATGTGGCAAAAGTCAAAAAACTGTTTTAGGAAGTTTAGCAAGAATTATTTTAGGATTATTTCTAATTTTTGTTGGTATAGGCGTTGTAGTTATTTTAAATGATGAAGATAGTAGTTTTAATTCATCAGATAGTGATAAATGCTATATCACATTAGCTGAATTTAACGAAATCAAAACTGGTATGTCTTATGAGGAAGTAAAAAACATTGTAGGTTGTGAAGGAACAGTAGTTTCGGATACAGAAGTAATGGGAACTAAAATGACAATTTATTCTTGGTATGGCAAAGATGGTATTTCAAACGCTAATGTAAATATAAACAACGGTGAATTAGTAAACAAAACACAAGTTGGTTTAAAATAAAACACTAACAAATGTTAGTGTTTTTTCTTAATCTTCACAATTATAAATATTATTATTACAATAGGAGCTAACATTACTAATGATGCAAATCCATAAATTATAATTGTATAAACCACAGACGCATTATGTACTTTTATTTCGTATATATTTTGATTGTTGTATTTATCTGACACTACTAGTCTTATAACATCATTGTCTTTAAGACCATCTAGTTTTTCAACTTTTCTATCATTTATATATAATTCTAATGTTGCGTCCTTATCGCTTAATTCATAACTATATTCTAGTGATTTTTCATTACTTAATTTTTTTATATCAGCTTTATTATTTTTAAATTCAACTTCTCCAGCTCCTAAAACAAATTTAACTATAGTTGGAATTGAGTGTTGTTCTGATTCTTCTTCAGTATTGTTCTCAGTATTTGGTTCTATAGTAGTCACTTGTTGAGTAGTTTGTTGTTCACTTGTAGTAACAGTTCTTTTAGTTGTCTCTTTTGTTGTATTAACTGCATTATTCTCGTTAGATTTATTTGAAGAACTTGACGAACTGTTCGAACTTCCTCCATTTGTTGCACCTGCTGTTCCCTCATTTGAATTATATCCAGGACAAGGATCATTATCTATTGCTTCTCCATCTGGGTAATATTTATCACCATTTGTAATAGCAATATGCCAATGCGTTCCGCCTTTTCCATCACTATGTAATCCATACGTAACTCCGTTTGGACAAGTTTTTATAGTATTACCTCTTAATGCTCCACCTGTTGCTTTAACTGATATAGGAATCAATAATAAACATATTAATAATATACAAATCTTTTTCATATCTTCCTCCAATTTATATTTTAACATATATAACTTATGTCATACTATTACATTTATTTATAATTGTTTATAATACTTCAGATTTTGAGGAGGTGTTTTGTATGATTGATTCAAAAAAATATGTAGTTTTAGATGTAAAAACTAATGGCTTATCTTCATTAAAAGACTTGGAAAATTTCTTCAAATAACTACGACATATTACGAGAGTTTATTGTTTTATCTATTATACCATGAAAAAAGGAATCTATTGATTCCAATTATTCAATATTAAACTCAACAGAAATATTATATACTTTGCAGCCATTAATACAGGGATCGCTTTCCTTAACTGCGGTTTTTACAATTCTATATTTTCCTGCACTTAATTCACCATATAATTCTTTCCAATCAAGTTCATATTTGATAATTCCTGTTTTATCAGGTTTATATCCCATACTATTCCAAGAAGTATTTTTATCATTGATATATACTAAATCTGTCCATTCTCCATTTGAATTATACTTTTCAATTTTATAAAAAGAACCATATAAGTATTGACCATTAGAGTAATCTTCAATGATAACTGTAGCCTTAGTTTTACTCATACTATTCTTTTTAATATACATAGATGCTTCTGGAATCTCATGTAATACACCGGTATTCTTTTCATTTACTATGATTTCATCTTTATTACTATTGTATTCAGAAATACTATCATCTAATGTATATTCTTCTACATTATATATGATTGAATAATTAAATATGTTTTCAACAGTTTCTGAAAAACTTTCATAAGTGCCGAAAGTAAATTTATAATCATGTCCAGGTAATATATCATACTTATTTATGATATTTACTACATGATATTTTTTATTATCATCAGTTAATTCAACATCTATAGTATCGTTATTACTTTCTTTGATAGATTTGATGTGGTATACTCTATGGAATTTGTTAATATTAATTCCTTTATAGCCACATATATTCCCGTTTAAATTATCTGTTAAACCTGGCCTTCCAACTAATATATCATTATTTCTTTCTCGAGTATTACACATTACAACCTCATAATAATCATTTGAATAAATTGTACTACTACTATCACTTAATGTTTCACTTTTTAAAACATTAATTTCAACTTGCTTATTTAAATAATCAGATAAAGTAATTCTATCCATGGTATTATTTTCAAATGCATAAAAAATATCATAACAATTTCCATTTTCTGTACACAAATCAACTGAATCTAAATCATACAATTTAATATGTAGTTGTTCATTACTATTCCATTTAGTATTTTCACTTTGTTGAACATTAATACTAAATAATTTGATTTTTGGTTTTATATTTTTCTTTAAAGTGATTTTTGCAAATGCAATTAGTAATATTAACATGATACTTAAAACTAATATAATTAACTTGAATATTTGTTTATTTTTTTTATTATCCTTTAACGTTTTTATGATGTTATCATCAGATTTTTTTATTATATTATTATCTTTAAATTTTTCACCACTTATTAATTCATTTACAGATACACCTAATATATCCGATATATTTTTCAATAATGATATATCAGGTAACCTTCTTCCATTTTCCCAGTGTGAAACTGCTCTATCAGTTACATATAGTTGATCCGCTAATTCTTGTTGAGTCAAATTTTTTTCTTTACGAAGTTTAGCTATAAAGTGTCCTATTCTTTTTTGATCCATATTATTCCTTCTTTCAACTACATTGTATATCCATATTATATAAAAGTATCCACACTATTTGTAGAGTTTGTTTACATGCATAAAAAAGTAGATATTTAAATCTACTTAATATAAAAATATAATGAATTGATGACGTAACTTAATTAGTTAACATACATAAAAAAAACCTGTATGGTTTCTCAACGAACTACTAAAGGTGTCATTATATAAACTAAGTACAAAAGTATTTTTATTTATTGTATAATATCATTAGGAGATGATTTTATGAACCAAAAAGGATTGTTCACAGCTGAACAAGCACCTTGGGTAGAATATTTAGTTATAGATAAAAATGGAAAAAGAAAATTAAAACTAAATACACCTTTAAAAATAAGAAAAGCATATAAAGAACAACTAAAGAATGAAAAAGAGTGTTTAAAGAATAATACTCCTATTGCTAAATAGAAGTATTATTCTTTTGAATCTTTATTTCAAACTCTAAAAATAAGTAAGGAGAGCATTATGGAGAGTATACATTCAATTATTATAATAAAAAAAGACAATAAATTTTTAAATTACTATGATGAAAGATGGGATATGTATTTATTTCCTAATATAAAAGGAAATGATATCGAAGAAATAAAAGAAAAATACAATACAGATGATGTAAAATTCTTATTCGATAAAGTACATGATAAATATTCTGTTTCTCATAAAGAAAATAGAACTTATCATCATTACTTCTATGAAGTAGATGCTGATATCGAAGGTGAATATTTTACTTTAGATGAATTATTGGAAGATCCTAAAGTAAAAGAAAACAATTCTGATATTATAGGTTTTATAAAAGAGTATTACAACTTATAAATAATTTGAAAAGAACGAACTATTTAGTTCGTTTTTATTTTATTTGACTTAAAAACAATTAGTGCTAGAATATGCATAAATGTGAGGGGTTTTATGGATAAATATTATCATTTTACAAGTTTAAATAATTTAAATAGCATTATGCAGTATGGTCTAATACCTCAATCTGGTTTTAGATCATACTCTATTCAAGATAAAGATTGCGGTGTATTTTTATCAAAAGGTATAAAAAATTCAATTCAAATGTTTTCCCATATGCTTAACTATTATTTAAAAATAGTAGGAACAGAAGGAACAAAGGTAATTAAGGATTGTAAGAATGATATCCAAAGATATAATCTAGGATATACATTTATGATTGATATTGATGAATGTATATCTACAATTAAAAGAATTGAAGACGTAAGGAATTGTGGTAGTTTTCAAAACTATTTAGGTGGTACTCCTTGCCTTCTTTCTATCGAAGGAATAAAAGTGGATGATGAAAGTCAACCTGACAATTGTTGTTATAAAGATATTATTCCACCATCAAATATAAAAATTATTGCATTAAGGAATAAATATTCAAATCTTTATACATATGATTTAGAAGCAATATTAGCTTATTACATGAATTTCTTTAATATAAATGATTATTCCGACGATGCTAAAGATGATGTAGAAAAATTATATAGTTACAGAAATTATTCATATAATGAATATGAAATTATAGAAATACCTATCTTACATTTCATACAAGATTATAACAATGAAAAAACACTAACTTTATGTTAGTGTTATTTTATATTCATATATTTACTATATTTAGTTATTAATCCTTTATTTCTTAAGAAACTTGGTTTAATTTGGAATACTCCAGGGAATGAATTTCCTTCGATAATAGCAGGTCCTTTTTTTGTAATTGCTACATCCCATCCAATATATTTTATTTCAGGTATTTCTTTTGCAGCTTTGCATACTAGATCACAAGCTTCTTTGAAATGAGGAACTTTATAACCTATGATTTTTTCATTTGTTAAAGGATGAACTTCAAAAGTATTATCTTCCCTATCGATAGCAGGAACAATGACTTCACCTTCTTCATCAGTGAATGTATACATACCACCACTACTGAAGTTGTCAGTTACTCCACCATTACCAAATTTAAATATTTGATTAACTACATAAGCTTTCTTACCATCAAAGAAAGTAAATAATCTTAATGTATTAACTGAACCTGAATATAACTTATCTACTGATTCATGTTGAACGATACATTCTTCGATTAATAATTCATTTTTCTTAACTAAAGAATTATATATTTTTTTAGATTCAGTGGAATCAGTATAAGTGAACTTTTCTATTCCTTTTCCACCTTCACCATCAATAATCTTAGCTATGATAGTCTTATGGCTTTTGAAGAATTTTTCAAATTCATCATAATTATCATCAATAAACATATAATCTCTATTTATATAGTCTTTAAATTTTTCGTTAAATTCTATTTTATTATCTAATACATGAAAATACTTTTTATCATTATATGTACTAATTATTTGATTATTCTTAGCTCTAGTAAGATAAGTTTTTCTTTCTTTTCCTTTTAATAAATAGAATTCAAATTCTTGATAGTCATAATAACCTGCCCCATATTTAAATCCACAGATAACCATATCTATAAGAATAAATAATCTAGGTCTTTTTGTCTTTTTACTTATTTTTTTTGCAATTCTAAACATATTTTTAAAATCCATTTTAAATATACGAGAAATTACATATTTTAAACGCTTCATATTATCGCCTCACCTAAAGTATATCATTAATTAATATTATTATATAAAAGAATACTATCATAAAGATAGTATTTTACTTAAAAACTTCTTGAAGATCCTCCGCCTCCGGATAAACCTCCGCCTCCATAGAATCCACCGCCGGAAGAGAAACCTCCGCCTCCGTGATATCCACCTGAGCTATAACCACCAGAGCCAAAGTCTACAAAGTGAACTAAAACTGCGAGTATATTAAATAATGTCCCTACGACTATCAGCATGAATGCTGCATCACCTGCATAATGATAACTACCCATTGCTACACCTATTGACCAAATTTCTAAAATAATAAATTGAGTCATCTTTTCTCTAGCAGTAATTAAATCAGTTCCAAGAATAATAAATGTATAAAAGATTTTACCTATTAAAAGAAGTGCTATAAAGTTAAGAAATGTATCATCCTCTTCATTTTCAACTGGAATTGGATTAACATTACTTGCATCATAATTATATTCATTAGCTACTTCTTTAAATAAAGCTTTATAACCATTAAGTATACCCTCGTCAAAATTATTATCCTTAAAATAAGGAATCATATATTCATCTTGAATTCTACCTGTTTTACCATCAGGTAAAACTCCTTCAAGTCCATAACCTACTTCAATTCTAGACTTTCTTTCTTCAAGAGCAATTAGAATAAGTAATCCATTATTTTTTTCTTTATCCCCGATTCCAAATTGTCTAAAAAGATTAGTAGAATATTCTTCTAGTGAAACACCATTTAATGAAGGAACTGTAACCACTACAATTTGTGCAGTAGTAGCATTAGCTAAACTAACACTATTAGTTTGAATATATTCTTCAGTTTCTTCACTTAATATGTTTGCATAATCATTAATATAAAATTCTTGAGTTGGTTCAATAGCAAATACACGAGTAGTAAAAGCTATTAAACATATTAACAATACTTTTAGTATTTTTTTCATGAATTACCTTATTAATTAAAGTTTACTGAAGGAACTGTAGTTTTAGATTCATCTGTTACTTCAAAATAATCTTTAGAAGTTCTTCCCATCATAGAAGCTACGATTGAAGAAGGAATAGTTTTAATTTTAGTATTATATTCTTTAACTACATTGTTATAATCTCTTCTTACTGTAGCAATTCTATTTTCAGTACCAGCAAGCTCATCTTGTAATTGAATGAAATTAGTATTAGATTTTAAATCTGGATAATTTTCAACAATTACATTTAAATTATTTAAAGCTTTTGTTAATGATTCATTAGCTGCTGCTTTATCTGAAACTGTATTTGCTTTAACTAAGTTTTCTCTTGCTTCAGTTATACTATTGATAATAGATTCTTCATGAGCCATATAACCTTTAACTGTATTTATTAAGTTAGGTATAAGATCTGCTCTTCTTTCTAATTGAACATTAATATTAGAATATTCTGTATTTACTCTTTCTTCTAGTCCAATGATTGAATTATAAGTTGATACATAGAATCCAATTAACATTACTAGTACAACTACGATTACTCCTATTATAATTAAACCTGTTTTTTTCATATTTATCTCCTATCTATATACTTTTAATTATCATAACATATATAAGTATATGAATACTATTGTAATATTTTTATTTACTTATTATTAACTGTGTTATAATCAATTTTAAGGAAGTGTATTATGGATAAAAGAAATGATTTTGTGAATACTAGTAACTTAATATTTACTGATACAATTACAAGAGAAGATTTATGTAGAGTGGACTTTGATATAAAGAAACAAGTACCTAATTTAGAAAACTCTATATCAGTATATGATTTTATGAAAAATTTTAATGATGAATATATGAGATTTAAAAAAGATTATGAAGAATTAGGTAAGATTAAATTAGGAAAATATAACTCAATTATATTAGATTATAAAAACAGTGATTCCACTTTAAAAAATGTAGAAATATATGTAGAAAAACCAATAATGACTGATCATAACTTTACTTACTTTAATATCTTAGAAAAAGATGGAAAGATAGAGACTTTCGTTACAAGCGGAGGACTTCCATATAACAATGAAAACTTTTATAGAGATGAAGTAAAAGTAGATGGATTTCCTGCTAAAGATTATTTAGAGTTATTTATGAAATATCAAGAATTTGTTGAAAAGTATAAATATTTAAAGAATGCACAATTATTTGGTGATGGTACATTTTGTATTTTTTCATCAATAGATAATATTAATGCTAATCTTTTAAATAATCTAAAAGAATGGAAATTCTCACTAGGTGGTTCTTACTTTGATGGTGAAGATTACCTTGAGTTTAATTCTTTTTTCAAAAATAATTTTAAATTAAATGAAGATAAATGTAGATTCATTTATAATTGTAACAATGAATTAAATACTAATTATGAGGAAATAGCTAAAAATCTTTACTTAAATAATAAATATACAAATAGAAAACATTAACAATTAAGTTAATGTTTTTTTATTTTATTAATTAGAGTTCTAATTTTTCCTTCTTTTTTCTCTTTCTTTATTTCATTGATATTTTCATTTAATAATTCATCAATTTTAATACTAATTACTTCTGGAGGTACACCAAAATACTCTGATTCTCTTGAAAGTAAATTAAATTTTTTTAAGGGAGAACAATTTCTTACTTCTTCAAGATTAATTCTTTTTTCAAGCAAATTCGTAGGAACTAAGAAGCATATAAAAATATCAGTTTTTCTAATAATTCTAAGTTCATCATCTGTATAATGTGCCTTTGGATGATTATGATATTTTATCCATAAATATACATCTATCTTTCTCATGCTTACCTCCTAGGTAATATATAGTTTAACACATATTTTAAAAATAATTTACTTTTATTCTATTAATATGTATAATTCGCTTATGGAGGATTTAATATGATTTTAAATATATTTTTACTAATAATTGGATTTGTAATATTAATTAAAGGTGCTGATGTATTTGTAGATGGTGCATCTAGTATCGCAGGAAACTTTAAAGTATCAAAAATGCTTATTGGTTTAACTATTGTTGCTTTTGGTACCTCTGCTCCAGAACTTGCAGTATCAATAAAATCTATAATCTCAGGTAATCACGATATAGTATTTGGTAATGTTATTGGTTCTAACATATTAAATATACTTTTAATACTTGGAGTAAGTAGTATGTTTCACTCTTTAACAGTTAAGAATAATACAGTTAAAAAAGAATTACCTATCACTATGTTAATAACTACTTTATTTTGTGTATTACTTTCAGATAAGATATTTAATATAGGATATGAAAATGCATTTACTAGAAGTGATGGTGTTGTACTATTATTATTCTTTACAATATTTATCTATTATTTAATAAGTCTTGCTAGACATAAGATAGATGATGATCAAGATGAAGAGTATTTACCAATTGGAAAAGCTATTATTTTTACACTTGGAGGAATTGTAGCAATAGTACTTGGTTCCAACTTCGTTGTTGATTCAGCTGCTAAGATTGCAGAAGCTTTAGGTGTTTCTCAAAAGTTAATATCTTTAACTATCATTGCATTAGGAACTTCTCTACCAGAGTTAGTTACTTCAGTAACTGCTACAAGAAAAGGACAATTTGATATAGCCATCGGTAATGTAGTTGGTTCTAACATATTTAATATAGGTATGGTTATAGGTATTCCAATTACTATCTTTGGAGGAACTAATCAAATAAACTTTAATCCTATAGATTTACTTGTATTCTTAGGAAGTTCTATACTTTTATTCTTATATTCATTTAATGATCATAAGATATCTAAAAAAGAAGGATTAAGTTTCCTATTTATATTTATTATTTATTATTCATATGTAATATATATGGGATAACAATTACTGAAAAGTAATTGTTTTTTTATTTATAAAAAATACTAATTTTGGTAGAATTAAATTGGTGATACTATGATAAAATGTCCTCATTGTGGTGGGGAGATGGATTTTGAAATCAAAGGACAAGTTGTTAAATGTCCTTACTGTGATTCAGAGTTCGACCCTAAGAAAGAAATTAACAAAGTTAAAAGTGCTACTGAGAGAACTGCAACTGAATATGATACAGGTACTACTAAAGGTAAATGTTTTACATGTTCACAATGTGGTGCTCAATTAGTTACTTTTGATGATACAGCAGTTACTTTCTGTAATTACTGTGATTCGCAAGCATTAATTGAAAGTGAAATTAATATGCTTAATCCTAAGGTAGTTATACCATTTAAGAAAACTAAAGATGAAGCTATTAATTTATACAAAGAAAAACTTAATAAATCTATGTTTGCTCCAAATGAATTTAAGAAAGATATTATATTAAAGAAGTTCAGAGGTATTTATATGCCTTATGAAATATATGATATTGAAACTCATGAAAACTTTGAAGCAAAGGGAGAAAGATATTCTCATAGATCAGGTGATTATGTAATCTATGATGTATATAGTATTACAGGTAAAGTAGATGCTGATTATGATGGTTTATCATTTGATTTATCTTCTTCATATAGTGATGATGTAAGTCAAGCAATACCATTTAATTATAAAGATGGTAAAGAAGAATTTAATCATAACTATTTAATTGGTAACTATGCAGATACTAGTGATGTAGATAATGATATATATAACGATGATGCACTAAAAACAGTAACAGATGATATTGTATCTGAGATTTCTAAAACTAAAGAACTTAGACCATATTCAATTACAGGTATGAAAGTAAGTTCTCATATTAATGATAAAAGAACAGGTTTTTTCCCTGTTTACTTTGCATCATTTAAAAATAAAAAAGGTGATAGAATTCACTATGCAGTTATTAATGGTCAAACTGGTAAGTCAGCAGTAGATATTCCAGTAGACTTTAAGAAATATTTAGTAGCTGTATTATTACTAGCTATACCTATTTTTGCAGTAATGCAATATTTCTTAACATTAACTCCAAATTATGTTTGTATTGCAGCCATTATTGCATTATTAATAGCAGTTATCCTACAATCAATCGATTTAAAACATATAAATGAAAAAGAAAATAAAATCAATGATGAAGGATATAATTATAAAAATACTGCTAATGCTGAAAATAAAGAGGAAATGGTTATCGAAGGAACTAAGAAAGCTAAGAAAGCTAAAAAGATTAAAAATAAAACAAAAGGATATGGATTACCATTATTTTTATCTGGTATACCTTCGTTAATTATATTAATGTTACATCCATTCCAAGATGAGTTTTATTATATTGCAGCTTCAATTTCACTCGCTTTAATACTTATTATATTTAGACTTATCATTAGTAAACATAATACATTTATAGCAAGACCTTTACCACAATTAAATAAAAGAGGTGGTGATAAAGATGAATAAGATTAAAGTATTAATTATTGCATTACTATTTGTATTTATACCTACAGTAATGGCTGAAGAAGTTACTACAACTAGTAAAGCAAGTTTAGTAACAAGTTCAACAAGAACTAGTTATTCATCTACTACTAAAAGTTCAAGAACTACTAGTTATTATGATGATGACGATGATTATGATTTAGACGATTTAGAAGATGAGTTTAATAATATAACTTCAACATATAATAATGTTGATTTAGGTAAAAATGCTAAGGTAAGAAATAATGAATCAAATGGTTATAAATATTTTGTTGATGATGATGCAGATATTTTAACAGATTCTGAAGAAGAAGAATTATTAAAAACTTTAGAATTATGTAGTGAGTTTGGTAATGCTGGATTTGTTTCAGTAAATGTACAAACTAGCAATCCAAACAAATATGCACAAGACTGGTATCATAGTAATTTTGGTACAACTAGTGGTACTATTTTCATGATCAATATGAAAATAAGACAATTAAGTGTATTTAGTGATGGAAAGAACTATAATATTATAACTACTAATAAAGCTGAATCAATTGTATCTAATGTCTATAGATATGCTACTAATGGTAATTACTATGGATGTGCTAACAATGCATTTAAACAAATATATACATTACTTTCTGGTAAACACATATTTGAACCAATGAAGATGATGTCTAATATATTTATATCAATAACAATTGCTACATTCATTTGTTATATATATGTATTAAGTACATCTTCAATAAAGAAAGCTAAAGGTAAAGAATTATTTAATGGTATTGAAAAATCAGTTGCAATAAGTAATATTAATATTGTTAAAACTGGTACAAAAAGAGTTTATAGTCCTCAATCCGACAGTTCCTCTGGTGGCGGAGGCGGCGGAGGCGGAGGTGGCGGTTCCTCTGGTGGTGGAGCTAGCCACGGCTTCTAGAAAAACTAACTATAAGATATTAATCTTATAGTTTTTTTATTATTTATAATTTATAATTAATTTAAGGTGAGTTTGATATGAAGAAAGTCATATTTTTTTTAACAGTTATTATATTTGTATCTTTATTATGTTTCTTATCTTTTTTCATGTTAAATCCAATTACGATATCTAACATAAGTTATAGTAGTCTTAATCCTGATAATAGTTTAACTGTTTATATGGATGTAGATAATAACTATTTAGATTCAGTATGTGCCATTAATGAAAATGAATGGGTTAAACCTGTGAATGGTAAATGTGAATTTAATGTTGTTGACGGTGAATATAAGTTAAAGGTAAAAAATTCATTTACTAATGACTATAAAGAAATAAATATTAAAATAAACGAAATAACTAAAGTAACAATACATACACATGAATACTATTTAGCTCCTGGTGAATCATATAACTTAAGATTATCTTTTGAAGAAATAGGAAGTGTTGCTGATAAAGAAGTAACTTGGACAAGTGATGATGAAAACATTGTTAAAGTAGATAATGGTAAAATCACAGGTAACAGTGTAGGAACTACGAATGTTAAGGTAACTTGTAAGAATGGTGTTAGTGATACAATCAAAGTTATAGTAACTGATATTATTAGAAAACCAGAACTTGATGATAATAAAAGTAAGGTTCCTTGCAATAGATATTCTAAAGAAGAAAATGAATTATTAGATAAGATATTAGAATCTCGCGTTGCTGCTGAAGAACCTGGTTCAAGAGCGGCTATGATTCAAGTATTAAGATTTATTACTTTGAATTTTAGATATAAAGTTCCATACTTCTTTGAACATGGAAGACTTAATAACACTAATGGACAAAGATATGTTGATGGCGAAGGAAGATATTATCATAAAGGATTATATCTAAACGAATCTAAGTTTAAAGACTTAAAAAAAGTCCATTCTGGACCAGCAATCTGGGGATGTGGACTTGTTAATTACGATGATGAATATGGTTGGACTATCGGAGCTTTATATCCTAACGGTTTAGATTGTTCAGGATTTGTAACATGGGCTATGCTTAATAGTGGTCATGATGTTGGTGATATTGGATCTGGTATTAGCCCTGGTATTGATGATATGAGTGATATCGGAGAAATGCATGAACTTACATATGAATATGCTAATGCTAGAAAATATAAAGTTGGTGATATTGTTGCAAGAGATGGCCATACAGCTTTAATCGCAGGTCTAGATGATAATTACATTTATATTGCTGAATCACTTCTTAAAGGAGTTAGAATTAATAAATTAAGTTATACTGATAGAAATTCTGATCTGTATAGATTATATGGATATATTAATACTTTAGATAACTTCTACTCTTCCGAGGGTAGTTATACAGTTATGTGGTAAATAAAAATAAAGGTTATTTTTTAACCTTTATTTTTTTGTCTTCTAATGAACATTTAGATAATACATAGTGTACGGATAAGAATAAACATCCAAGTAATAATATAAGTAATGAATAAGTAATCATTATCGATTGATTATAATTAAATAACTTTCTAATTAATGTTGATATATAAACTAGATAATAATTATAAAAACCATGAATAAGAATAGGTATAAGCAAAGCTTTTAATAAGTTCTTTTTAAAATTCTTTTTATTAGTTTTCATAAGTGATGCATAATATCCCATGATTATCCCACATGATAAATGAACAGGCACTGCAGTAAATCCTCTCAATATTACTGAAGATAATGGTAATGTCTTTAAATAGATTATGTTTTCAAAGAAAGCAAAACCTAATCCTAAGAATGTAGTATAAACTATCATATCGAATGTATAATTAACATTTTTATCATGATAAAAAAGTATATAAGTAGCTAAGAATTTATAACCCTCTTCAACAAGAGCAATTACTATAAGTACATATAGAAAACTTGTTATATAAGATTTTTGTAAAAAGTATAGACTTGATGATAAAGCACTTTCTACATACATACATGGAATAGCTATTAACATACCAAAAACAAATGCTTTAATAAGCATATGAGTTGGTTCTTTTTCTGTATCATGTATATAAACATATAATGCAAATACAAACACTGGTAATATTGCTAAAAATATCTTTATACCTTCCATATATTCTCTCCTAGTATAAGTATATTTAATAATAATTAAATAATCAATAAAGTAAGGATATTCATATTCTTTTTTATTGTAATTCCTACCAAATTGGTAGTATAATATTTTTGGTGATTTTATGAAGATTTCTACGAGAGGCAGATATGCATTAATTATAATGATATATCTAGCCAAGAATTATAATTCAAATAACTTTATTACTTTAAAAGAAATATCTGATAATGAATCTATTTCTTTAAAATATCTAGAAAAAATAATGGCTCTTTTAACTAAAGCTAAACTTGTTGATACCTTGAGAGGAGCAAGCGGAGGTTACAAGTTAAATAGAAGCCCTGAAGAATACACTATCTTAGAAATTATTAAAGCAAGCGAAGGCCCAATAAGAACTGTTGATTGCGATAATAACTGTGATAAAAAAGACACATGTATTTCTAAGAAGTTATGGTGTGACTTAGATAATACATTAAATGAATTCTTTGATAATAAAACACTAAAGGATCTTTTATAAGGAGGAACTATGAAGAAACTATTAGAAATTAAAAATATACATACAAAAGTTAAAGATTTAGATAAACAAATACTTAAAGGTTTAGATTTAACAGTTAATAAAGGTGAAATTCATGTAATCATGGGACCTAATGGTGCTGGTAAATCTACTTTAGCAAATACTATATTCAATAATCCTGAGTATGAAAAGACTGAAGGAACTATTATTTTTGATGGAAAAGATATAACTAACGAAAAAGTAAATAATATTGCTAAAGCTGGTATATTCATGTCCTTCCAAACTCCTGAAGAGATTCCTGGGATTACAGTAGCACAATTTCTTAAGAGTGCTAAACAAAATGTTAGTGAAGAAAAAGTTAATCTATATAACTTCTCTAAAGAAGTTGAAGACTTCATGAATAAGCTTAGTATTCCAACTAAGAATACAACAAGAGATTTAAATGTTGGTTTCTCTGGTGGTGAAAAGAAAAAGAATGAAATATTACAAATGTTAGTATTAAATCCTAAGCTTGCTATCCTAGATGAAACAGACTCGGGATTAGATGTTGATGCTATAAATATAGTGTCTAATGGTATAAATTTATTTAAAAACGATAATAATTCAGTAATTATTATTACTCACTCTACTAAGTTACTTAAAAACTTAGATGTAGATTATGTTCATGTTTTAGTTGATGGAAAGATAGTTTTAAGTGGTGATCATACTTTAGCTAATAGAATTGATAAAGAAGGATACTCAGAAATAATCAAAGGATTAAAGAATGAAAACTAGAATTGATAATATAGATGAAAATATTTATAATATTAAAACTGAAACTAGATATATCAAAAAAGGTGTAGGAATTTCAGAAGATGTTATAAGACTTATTTCAAAAGAAAAAGATGAACCTGATTGGGTATTAGATATAAGATTAAAAGCATTAAAATTATTTAATGAAATTAATAATCCTGATTGGGGTCCAGAATTAACTGAACTTGATATAAACAAAATTGCTACTTATATCAAACCTGAAACTAAAAAACAAATGACTTGGGATGATGTTCCTGACGATATTAGAAATGTATTTGATAAATTAGGTATTCCTGAAGCTGAAAAAGAATCCCTTGCGGGTGTTGGAGCTCAATATGACTCTGAAGCTGTATATCATAACTTATCCGAAAAAGTTGAAAAACTAGGAGTTATCTACACAGACTTTGATACTGCTATCAAAGAGTATCCAGAATTAGTTAAGAAATATTTCTCAAAAGCAGTTCCTTTGAATGATCATAAATATATAGCACTTCACTATGCCCTATTCTCAGGTGGTTCATTTATTTATGTACCTAAAGGAGTTAAGTTAGATTACCCATTACAATCTTACTTTAGACTTAACGCTCCTGGAGCTGGTCAATTTGAACACACTTTAATAGTAGTTGATGAAGGTGCTGATCTTCAATTTATCGAAGGATGCTCTGCTCCAGGATATAATGAACTTAACGTTCACGCTGGATGTGTAGAACTATTCGTTAATGATAATGCAAATTTAAGATTCTCAACAATTGAGAATTGGTCTAAAAACATGTTAAACCTAAATACAAAGAAATGTTTCGTAGGTAAAAACGCTAAGATTGAATGGATCATGGGTTCATTTGGTTCTAAAGTATCTATGTTATATCCTTTAAGTGTACTTAATGGAGAAAATGCTAAATGTGAATTTACCGCAATATCATTCGCGGGCAATGGACAAAACTTAGATACAGGACTTAAAGTAATTCATAATGCTAAGAATACTTCATGTGTTGTTAATTCTAAATCTATTTCTAAAGATGGTGGTATCTGTACATTCAGAAGTTATGAATGGGTTAAGAAGAATGCTAAGAATGCTAAACTTAGTCTTAATTGTGAATCTTTAATGTTAGATTCAATATCTAGATCTGACACTATCCCAGTTAATAAAATAGAAACTGATGATGTAACATTCTCACATGAAGCTACGATTGGTAAAATATCTGATAAGGCTATCTTCTATTTAATGTCTAGAGGTTTATCTGAAGATGAAGCAAAAGCATTAATAGTTCGTGGTTTTGCTGAACCAATATCTAAATCGTTCCCAGTTGAATATGCTGTTGAAATGAATAGACTTATCAACTTAGAACTTGAAGGAACCATAGGTTAAGGAGGTACATGATGAAATATATATTAAATGAAACTCCAGTTAAGACTACAAATGGTTTTATGATTAATAATATTAATGTTGATCTAGATATTCCACTTGTTTATAAATTAAACATTATAAACATTGTAAGTGACGAGATGGATAAAATAGATATAGATATTAATAAACCTAATACTAATGAAACAACAAAAATCGGTCTTGAAGATACATTAGATTATGAAATAAACATCACAGTAAAAGAATACGAAGAACTTAAGAATGATTGTATAATCGAATATCACTTCACAAACGATGCTAATAAATTATTTAGTAGGATTAATATTAATGCTAAAGAATCATCTAAATCTAAATTCATTATAAAGTTTATATCAGAAGACTATACTCCAGCATTTAACTATTTAAAACAAATTAATAATGTTGAAAAAAATGCACATTTAGACATTTCTATAGTTCCTAATATTAATAAAGATTCTAATAACTTAATAGCAATAGAAAATAATGTGGAAGAATCAGGATTTATAAACCATAACTTATATGACCTTAAAGGTAATAAGAGAATTACTAACTATTATACTAATCTTAATGATATTAGTTCTTCAAATAACTTAAATAATATTTATATAGGAAAATGTAATTCATTATTAGATATTAATTATTTAACCGAATTAAAAGGCATAAAAACTGAATCTAATATGACTACATATGGTATTCTAAACGATAAAGCTATAAAGAATTATAAATCTACGATAGACTTTAAATCAGGATGTAAGAAAGCATTCGGAAAAGAATATGAGAATGTATTATTACTAAGTGATAATGCAATTACAAAAAGCTTACCTATGCTTTTATGTACTGAAGAAGATGTTAATGGTAGTCACTCAGTATCTAGTGGAAAAGTAGATAATAATCAACTATTCTATATAATGTCTAGAGGTTTATCAAAGAGTGAAGCTACTAAACTAATAGTATTTGCAAACTTTAATTCACTGTTAAATAAAGAATCTAATGAAGAATTAAGAAACGAAATAATTGAATTAATAGAAAAAGAAATCTAGGATTACTCCTAGATTTTTTATTTATAAAAAAAAGAGTTAATAAATAACTCTTATTTAACGTCAGCAATTAAAGCCATGAATCTAGCTCTTTTTACTTGTTTAGCAATATGTTTTTGATCTGCAGCAGTAGCGCCAGTCATTCTTCTAGGTAAAATTTTACCTTTTTCATTTATAAATTTAGTAACAATGTTAACATCTTTATAGTCTACTGTTTTTGGATCATAAATTTGTGCTAATTTTTTCTTTTTCTTATAAAAATCTCTCATAATTTACGCCCTTTCTAGAATGGTAGGTCGTCATCTTCGCTTAATGTTGTATCTCCATCGAAATCACTATAAGTGTTTTCTGAGAAATCAGCTGTTTCAGCATTTTCAAAAGACGAACTACTTTCAAAATTAGTAGAAGCATTGTCTGCTTTAGATCCTAAGAAAGTAACATTTGAAGCAACAACTTCAGTTACATATCTCTTAGTACCATCTTGAGCATCATAACTTCTTGTTGAAATTCTTCCTTGAATTCCTACTTGAGAACCTTTTTTAACGAATTTGCAAACATTTTCTGCTTGTTTGTTCCAAACAACGATGTTAATAAAGTCAGTATGTACTTCACCATTTTGATTTCTATAACCATCAACAGCTATAGAAAATGCTGTAGTACTTGTTCCATTAGCAGTTGTTCTTAATTCAGGATCTCTAGTTAATCTTCCTATCAAACATACGTTATTCATATTTTATTCCTTGTCTAATTTAATTATTAAATGTCTTAAAATTGTTTCGTCAATTCTAGATTTACGATCTAATTCAGAAATAATTTCGTTATTAGCATTGAAGTACATAACATAGTAAGAACCAGTTACTTCCTTTTTAATTGGGTAAGCTAATTTTTTATTTCCTAAATCGTCGAATTTAGTGATTTCACCTTTCATAGAAGTAACGATATTTTTAATGTTTTCAACAGCAGCTGAAGCTACGTTTTCTTCTACAGTAGATTTTACGATGAACATCATTTCGTATTTTCTCATTCTCTTACACCTCCTTATGGACTTTGGTTTATTCCCGCGAATAAACAAGGAGCTCTTCGCTCACAATGTATTATAACAAAGAGAATAACCTTTGTAAACCTTAAATTTCATTATAAAAAAGCACTATACAGTGCCTTTTATACGTTAAATCTGAAATATACTATATCTCCATCTTGCATTAGGTATTCTTTACCTTCAAGACGTGTTTTACCAGCTTCTTTTACTTTTAATTCAGTTCCATATTGAACTAAGTCTTCATAACTCATAACTTCAGCTCTAATGAAACCTCTTTGGAAGTCAGTATGGATGATTCCAGCACATTCTGGTGCTTTCATACCCTTCTTAAATGTCCATGCTCTACATTCATCTGTACCTGCGGTAAAGAATGTAGCAAGTCCTAATAAATCATATGTTTCAAATATAAGCTTATCTAATCCAGAATTATTAATTCCTAAGTCTTCCATGAATAATTCTCTATCTTCATCAGTTAGACCTGCAAGTTCAGCTTCAATCTTAGCACACATGACTACAACTCCAGCACCTTCTTTAGATGCATATTGTTGTACTCTTTCAACATATTCATTATTACCAGTAGCAACTTCATCTTCGGATACATTAGCTACATAAATAATTGGTTTAGCAGTAATAAATTGGAAACCTTTTAATACAACTAATTCATCTTCATCAAAATCTACTAATCTTAATGGAACTTCTTGTAATAAATTTTCCTTACATTTATTTAAAACACCAATTTCTAGTAATTCTTGTTTATCTTTAGTCATTTGAGCTTTCTTACCCATCTTAGCAATTCTATTTTCGACAATTTCTAAGTCAGATAAAATAAGTTCTGTATTAATAATACCAATATCTCTGATTGGATCTACTAATCCTTCAACGTGAGTAATATCTCTATTTTCAAAACATCTAACTACTTCTACGATTGCATCTACTTCCCTTACATGTGATAAGAATTTATTTCCTAATCCTTCACCTTGAGATGCTCCTTTAACTAATCCTGCAATATCAATAAATTCATATGCAGTTGGTACTAATGATTTTGGTTGATATAAATCATTTAAGAAGTTTAATCTTTTATCTGGTACAGTTACTACTCCAATATTTGGTTCAATAGTAGCAAATGGATAGTTAGCTGCTAGTGCTTGTTGTTTTGTAATAGCATTAAATAAAGTTGATTTACCAACGTTAGGTAAACCTACGATTCCTGCTTTAAGTGACATTTAAATTCCTCCAATTCGTTAGTATTATAACATAAAAAAAGGAAAGTTTTAACTAACTTTCCCTTAAAGTCATTTCTGTTGTTGCTTCTTTACCATTTCTTATATAAGTAACAGTAACTTTATCACCAACATTATATCTATATAGATAATATTTTAAATATGTGTAATCTTTGATTTTATAATCACCAAACTTAGTAATTACATCTCCACTCTTAAGTCCTGCTTTATCTGATGCTGAATCTTTTTGAACTTCAACAATTACTGCTCCTTCAGTTACTGATGAATCAAGTTTAATACCTGCTCTACTAGCAAGATCTACACTAGTCATACTAACACCTAAGAATGGTCTAGTAACTTTTCCATTATTTCTTAATTGAGATGCAATATTTAAAGCATCTTCGATTGGAATTGAGAATCCCATATTTTCAATTGATGTTGAAGTATATGATGAAGATAACTTACTATTATTAATACCAATTAATTCACCATTTGCATTAGCAAGTGGACCACCAGAGTTTCCTGAGTTAATTGATGCATCAATTTGTAATAAATTCATATACCAAGACTCTGTATTTCTTGAGAAGTAAGATTGTGAACTACTAGACATTTCTACTAGTCTATCTTTACCACTTAAGATACCTCTTGTTACAGTAAATTTAAATGATAATTGAATTGGAGTACCAATAGCAAATACTGTATCTCCAAGTCTTACATCAGCACTCTTACCAATTTCAGCAACTTTAATTATTTTATCTTTGTCTACACTTACAACTGCAATATCTGCAATTTTATCTTCACCTACTAATGTTCCAGTAGTAGTAGTTTCATTTGTAAATTCAATTTCAATCTTTGATGCATTTTCTACTACATGGTGATTAGTTAAAATGTAAGCTTTAGTATCATCAGTGTCATAAACAACACCTGATCCCCAACCTGCTATTTGACCTGCTTGGTTACCAACCTTAACTATAACTGTAGCATCATATAATTTATCAACTGATTCTGCTATTCCAGTATCGGTAATAGTAACATCTCTATTTTCTTTAGTTATTACTTCTTTTTCAAATAGATTATTCCATGGAACATTTTGTGCCACTAAATCTACGATTACAAGTAAAAATACTATTACTATACCTATTATAATTATCTTATTATTAATATTCTTATTTTTTTCCATAATAATCTCCTAATCTATATCTACAAGTGTTTTGTAATTATTAGGGAATCCCATTCTATCTAATACATTCTCTATAGAGATGGAATGTAATACCCCACTTAAATGATCAATTTCATAGTTGATTTCATTCATCATCATTCTAAAGTCATCCTTATATAATAAGTATTTAAAGATAATAATTACAGAGAAAACATCACCTTTACCATAAATGTATTCTCCATCTATTCTAGGAATATTTAAATATTCTAAATATTTATTATCAGGAATAACCTTTTGAGTTTTGTGTTCATATAGAATGTCTTCATGAGCACAAAGGTTTCTATAGTTAGAAAGAATTGGGAAGAAAGCTATTAAGTTTTCAACGGAAATTTGGAATTTTTCAGCTATTTCTTCTTGATCTACTCTTTTCATAATTGTGTATAATTCAGAAGTTATACCAAAAGATAATACTTTTACAACTACCCATAAAGGAATATATCCATAATTATCTAAGTAGTGTTTAGTAGCTTCATGTTGTCTTCCATTAACATTTATTTGTCTTTTCATTTTTCTTAATAAATCGCTAATTTGTCTTTGCTTTTCTGGACTATGGTTATAACTACTTGGTTTTAAATAGTCTTTTTCTTTATAACCATGTTTTTGAGATAATACATAAGAGAATATACTCTTAGCATTGTTTTCAATTATTAAAATATTTTTAAATATAATATTTCTTAGTTGTCTATCAAATGAGAATAAAGCATAGATTTCTCTAAACTCAGTTGTGTCTATAAATTGTGATTTATTATTTTGTTTTAAGAATAAATGTCTATACCCCATAAGGAAGAAGTAATTTTCACGTAATAATATCTTTTTTGCATAATCAACGTCATCAATCTTAAGATTTTTCTTTTCTAGTATCTCAATCTGTTCGTCTAATGTCTTAAATACCTTTTCCTTCATATTCTTCACCTTAACTAAATTCTACCACATCCTCAAGTAAAAATATACTGAACGTAAATTAAATAAACATTAAAAAATCCACCTTTACATAGATGGACTTGGTTGTACTTCTGTTTTGTTTTGACTTAAATTAATTTTTAAAATATTTAACTCATTTAATGCAGGTCTAACCGCTTTAAAGATGCTTATAACTTTAGACCTATTATCGCCATTTAATCGAATTGAATTAATATCGTTATAAAAATTACTTACTTTTTTAACTATCTTTTCAATTGCTTCAAGTGTGTTCTTTTCCTTTGCTATCTTAACACCACGATCGATGTTTTGAGCAAGTAATTCACCTTCTTCAATTATCTTAGTTAAAGAAACTCCTATATTTTTTTCTTTCATATCGATTACCTCATAATAATCATAATATACTTTTTGTTCTATTAAATAATAAAAATCCATGTTATACATGGATTTTACAATACTAATAATTCATAGATTTCATAAAATTAACTAATTCAGATTTATGTTTTATATCTATACTAGCAATGATAACTGTATCATCTATCCAGCTTAATCTATAATAAGTGCTCTTAAAATCATAGCCTGCAATTGTATAGTTATCTCCTTTAGTAATGCTTTTTTCTATATCGTCTAAACTAAACTCTGTTTTACTTGTATCTTCAAGTGCTAGCTCAGCTGCAGCTTTCTTAGTTACATTATTAGTTTCATCATAATACATTCTTTTAATAGTATTCTTATTACTGCACTTAATGTATAAAACACTTAAATTATTATCTCCTTCGATTTTATAAGCAGCATCTGCAAAATCTATTGAGTTTTTAACATCTGTGTAATTATAATCCTTTGCTTTATTTAAAAAGTCTTGAGGACTAACTGATGTTCTTTTACCACATCCACATGTAATAAATACTACTAAAATAAGAATTAAGGCTTTTAAATATTTCATACAATCCCCCTAAAATGATTTTCCATTTATAACATCATATGTATCAGTGATTGCTATAAATGCTTTATTATCTATTTCTTTAATTCCAGTTTTCAATTTATAGAAATCATTTCTATTTATAACTGTTAATAATACTTTATTTTTATGTTTAGTATATCCACCACGAGATTCTAATACTGTTAATTCATATCCTAAGACATGTAATATATAATTTTTAACTTCTGATTCTTTTGAAGTAATTATATAAAACATCTTAGAATCATTGATTCCAAATCTTGCTTTAGTAATCATGTATTTAATAATTACTATAATTATAAATGAATATGTTGCTATTCGATAATTACTTATTGCAAAAAGTATAAATATTAAGATTATATCTAATATCCATGAATATACTTTACTATGAAACTTAGTATATTTACCCGCAAGTTCTTCAAGTAAGAATATTATACTTGCTCCATATCCAAGTCTATATAATAAACTATATCCATAACCTCCGATAACACCCGCAACTAAAAGTGTAATAGATGTCTCAGGTAACTTAATATCATAATTTTTAAATAGAAACATATTAATAAATATAAATATAGGAATTAATAAAGCCGGAATAATATAATCCTTAATCTTATTAAAATCTAATAATATAGATATAAGAAGAATAAGTATTCCATTTATTACTATAATATTTATCGCAGGATTAACTCCATTTATTCTATAGATAAGACTTGCAATTCCCTCGACACCAAATGATATAAAACCATTTGGAATAATAAATACTACATAACTAATAGCAATTAATTCTAAACTAAGTATCAACAATAACCACTTTTTCATCTTTACCTCTTCATTCTTAAATATGCATTAATAAATCCATATAGATCACCATCTAATACTTTAGATGCATTATTTGTTTCATAAGCTGTTCTTACATCTTTAACTAATGTATATGGTTCTAATACATAATTTCTAATTTGACTACCGAAATCTATATTACTATTTCCCTTAAGACTATTTATATTATCTTCCCTAGTCTTTAGTTCTATTTCATATAATTTATTCTTTAATACTTTAATTGCTGTTTCTTTGTTTTTGATTTGACTTCTTTCATTTTGACAAGTAACAACTATTCCTGTTGGAATATGAGTTACTCTTACTGCTGAATCTGTAGTATTAACTCCTTGACCACCATTTCCACTTGATCTATAAACATCGATTCTTAAATCATCTTCATTAACATCAATATTTTTAGAAACATCAGGAAACTCTGGAGTAACATTAACGGCAGCAAATGAAGTTTGTCTTTTTCCATTAGCGTTAAATGGACTAATTCTAACTAATCTATGAACCCCAATTTCACTTTTTAAGTATCCATAAGCATTAGTTCCTTTGATATAAATTAAAACTGATTTAATTCCCGCTTCTTCACCAGGAAGTTTATCAATTATTTCATATTTAAATCCAAACTTATCAAAAAACATAGTATACATTCTAAGTAACATGTTAGCCCAATCACAAGATTCAGTACCACCAGCACCAGGATGTATTTCTAAATAACAGTTTTCTTTATCATACTCTCCATTTAATAAAGAGGCTGTTTCAAACTCTTCAAGTTTTTCTTTGATTGAATCATAATCATTTATAAAGTCACTAATATCTATTGAATCATCTTCAAGAGACATTGTCAGAAACTCTATATTGTCATTAATACTATTCTTTAAATCTAAGTATTCTTTAGTTTCTTTTTTTAATTCATTGTATTTTTGATTTAAATCATTATATTTAGACATATCATTCCATATGTCTGGTTTTTGTAATTCAAGTTCTAAACTCTTTAATTCTTCTTGCTTACCATCAAGGTCAAAGTGACCTCCCAATATCAGTTAAATTAGTTAATAAATCATTATATTTTTTTAAATATTCATTATTCATATAATCACTCTTTCTTAAATTTTATCATTTGAAAACTAATTGTCTAGTCTTCTTTAACACCTTTGATTTTTAAAACTATATTTAAAATTAAATTAATTACATAGAAGACTAATGGTAAAAGTAAGAAACCATATTTAATAATCTCAGTTAATCTACTTGTAGGAATTACTTGGTTAGGTAATTCAATCATGAATATGAATGGCATTACTGCATAAGAGAATACTAAGAATAAAATAATAAATAATAGTAATACTTCTTTTCCAATAAATGAGAATATTGATTGTCCTCTTATTTCTTTATTAACTCTATATATAAAATATAATAAGAATAATGTAGCTATAGTCATAATTATAAAACTTATATTTTCATTCGTAGGATTAAATGTATATACATTAAATATATTGTATTCAGATTCAATAGATTCTACGAAATTAAGATTACTGTATCCAATAAACACTCCAATAACAGATAACACATAATAAGATATTACGTCCATAACATATATAGAATTTTTACTCATATTCTTCACTTCCATTTTAATTATAACATATATAATGATATGATATTAATATAAATAGGGTGATTGTATGAATAAGAAAATTATACGTGCATCTATAGATTTATTCATGAAAAAGAATAATGTTAAAGAAAAGTATTCGGAATTCTTATTGGATTCTTTTAAACTTGATAATGAATCTTACATATTCCAAGGTATTACTAAAGTTAAGAACATGTACTTTATAACTGCTTATAAGAAAGGTTCTAACTCGATTATATTTATATATGATGAAGACTTTATATTAATTAAGAAAACTAATCTATATAACAATGCTCACGTTGGTGGAATAGCATATGATGGTAAAAAGACTGTTTATATAACTGACAAACATGGAACTGTAAGTATATTTGATTTAGATGAAATACTTAAATACGATATGGTTATCCCAAAGATTGAACGAATTGATGTTAGCGATAAACTAAAAAATATCTTTGATCAAACAGCTTGTGCCTATATAACATACTTTAATAATAAACTTTATTTAGGTAATTTTAATTCTAAAAAAGATAGTATTTTAAAAATATATGATAAAGAATTAAAGACTTTAATAAAAGAGATACCTAATTTTCAAGATTTAGTTCAAGGAATCACACTTAATAATCATTATTTAATTGTTTCTTCATCATTTGGTGTTGTTAATAAATCATTAATAACAATTTACAAATATGATAAAGATTCTAATCTTACATTTATTAAATCTATTAAACTACCTCCGATGTTAGAACAAATATATTTAGATGAGGATAAACTTATATGTCTATTTGAAATAAATAGTTACATTAAAAAAGATAAGTATAAAGATATACTTATCTTAGATTTAAATTCTATTATTCGTTAACAAGTGCAGCATGCATAACTACTCTACCATCTCCCACACTTGAACATGTAGAGAAAGTAAGAATTGATTTAACCGAATCTATATCAAGATCATAGTTATTATATGATCTTCTTTTTATTGATTTAACAAATTCTTTAAATGATGCATCAGATTCAAATGAAGTTGTAATGTAATACTCTTCCGCTTCAGTAGTTATATATTGAGAGAATACTTTGTATTTATATGATCCATTCTTATTAATATATGTAATAGTATGATTATCTTTATTTTCATACCAATCTTTATTAATAGTTCTTCTTAAATTAGCAAGCATTGAACCATCTTTCATATTATGACCATATATAACTATATTTTTATCACTTACATCTCCGGTATTAGAGTAATCCATAAACATCCAGCCCGCGGAGTTTTTCTTTTTATCAAAGTTATGATTTAAATAAAAGGCATTATCTGTTCCTTTAACAACAACATAATTAATATTAGTATTTGGAACATAAACATAAGCGATAGTATCACTATTTCTCTTTGTTAACTCGTCAAAATTTATATTGAATTCATCTTTTTCTGGTTCTATTTGAACAAACTCTTGAATTTGTTCTTGTGTATCTTTATTATCATCTACATCTTTTTTCCAGTTAATAATCTTAATTAATGAAAAACATAAACCACAAACAGCCAATACTAAAATTATAAATCTAATCACTTTTTTCATACTCACACCTTAAAATAATAATATCACAATAAAAAAAGAATTACATTATTTATGTAATTCTTTAATCTTTTGTACAGAATCATTAATGTGTTCTACTTCACTTGAAACATAGTTTAGTAAAACTGTTAAACTTTCTACGTTAGGAACTACAACTGCTCCCTCTTCTACTTTAGTTAAAGCATTTATTGTACCGTCTTCTGAGATTCTAACTAATACTTCTTCATTACTGTTATTGAAGTTGCTTTCTGCAGTAAAGATTACTTTATTATTATTTTTAAATATGTCTTTTAATTTCATCTTTTTACCAACATAGAATTTTTTCGAAACAAATCCAGCATTAATTCTACCTAGATGACTTTCAAATAAACTTACTTCTCTAACATTTGATGGTAATTCTATTTTTTTGTTTAATGGTAAAGGATAAGACAAATTTAATAATTCACCTTCATCATCAAAAATATTTATTAATGAAAAAGTTGCTTTATCATCTAATTCAAACATAAAAACCTCCCTATAAATCTAAAGATATTATAGCACATTAATTATTATTTAAATAATTAATTGCTTCTAGGGCTGCAACTGCACCATCACTTGTTGCAGTAACTAATTGACGTACCTTTTTCTCTCTTATATCTCCCGCAACAAATATGCCTTCGATATTAGTCTTACAAGATTCATCTGAAATGATAAATCCTGATTCATCTGTATTGATTAGTCCATTTAAATAATCAATGTTTGGTTTCTTACCAACAGCAATAAATAAAGCTGAAACTGGAATAGTTCTCATAGAACCATCTCTATTTAATACAACTATGCTTTCTAAAGCATTTTCTCCATTAATACTTGAGATAGTGGATTCTAATACTAATTCAATATTACTCTTAGTCTTAATTTGATCTACTGTTTTAGTATCTCCTCTGAATTCATTTCTTCTGTGGATTAAATATACTTTATTAACAATGTTAGATAAATATAAGGCATCTTCTAAAGCAGTGTTACCACCACCTACGACTGCAACATCTTTACCTCTAAAAAAATTACCATCACAAGTAGCGCAGAAAGATACACCTTTACCGACTAATTCTAATTCATTAGGAATACTTAGTGTTCTATTCTCTAAACCACTTGCTATGATTATAGTTTTTCCTTCATATACGTTTTGTTCTGTTTTTAACTTTTTGTTAGTATCATTTTCTATTGATACTACTTTTTCATTTATAATAGTAGCTCCAAGTTCTTCAGCTTGTTTCTTTAAATTATTTGCAAAATCATATCCACTAATATGTGGATTTACTGGATAATTTTCAATATCTAAGGTATTTACAATTTGTCCGCCAACCATATTAGATTCAAAAACTAATACGCTTTTCTTTGCTCTAAGAGCATAGATGGCTGCAGTTAGTCCTGCAGGACCTGCTCCTATAATTATTACATCAACCATATTATTCACCTATGAATCTTTCAAGTTCAACTTTAGGAACTAGACCAACTGATCTTTTAACTTCTTTTCCATTTTCAATCATAACTAAACATGGAATAGACATTATATTATATTCAGCTGCTATTCTTTCATTTGCATCTACATTAACAGATACAAATTTAACAGTATTATTAGTTTCAGCAATTTCTTCCAAAACTGGTGCTAACATTTTACAAGGTCCACACCATTC